>Ga0074198_1000384_pt1 | contig 49213 bp, 87 predicted proteins | sample EPASupsiteSAE323_FD_64527 | JGI IMG/M metagenome (GOLD analysis project Ga0074198, IMG submission 64527) | Bioremediated contaminated groundwater from EPA Superfund site, New Mexico - Sample SAE3-23 | ecosystem: Environmental > Aquatic > Deep subsurface > Groundwater > Contaminated ... | reverse complement strand
GAAATTTTGTTGCCGTTAACGAACATTTTGTAAGATTAGACAGAAACATAGATATGTTATTTATAGAGCAACGGTCGAGTGATTTTGCGCTTGATGAACTAATTTCAAATGGTAAAAGATATTCAACTTTAAAAGAAATGGAAAAACAGCGTTTAATTAGAGACTATGAATTTAGACAAGTATGATAATAACACCATTATTAGGGATATTATTTTTTAGCATAATTATAGTTTGCGTATTGGGTATGCTCTGCAAACTAACGTATGACTTTTTAAACAAACATAGGGAAGATGAAAATGAAGAAAAGAAAGAGTTTTTGGCAATTTGTCAAAGGGTTGTTCAAGAAAGACAACGGCAAATTGACGCCAAACTTGAAAACATTAGGCGAGACAGAGCCACCACCACCAGAACCGAAAGACCCGCCTCCGGGGAACTCGACAGGGGGATAAATGACAAAGAGGGATGATTATTTCATAGGTATAATCTTTGTTTTTATCTGTATTCTAACGTGGGGTAAAGTTGGCAGTTCGGCGTTTAATTGGGCTTTAGACTTATCCATGTACGCAATTTTAAGGGCTGGATTGCCTATTTATTTAATGTTTAAGTACCCGAAAGAACCCGCATTTAAGTTGTTATCTGCTGTTTGTCTTTTGGGTATTGCCTCTGGAATATCGGACTCTTATTGTTATGACACCTACGATAATATAATCCTGTTTCTCAAAGTTGTTCTTACACTAATGGCTTTACTATTACTTACGAGAGGATTCAATGAAAGAAACACTAACTAAACTTTTCTCATTTTTGGGAAAGGCTAATTCGGAGGGGGCGAGTCCTTCAAACATGAGGGTATTGGCTTTTTATTCCCACATTATTTTAGTCCCCGCTTTAGCTTTTGCTGAAATTTACATCGTTCTTACAAAGGGGGACGTTTCGTTGCTTTCGGGCATAATTGTTGGTTATCTTTTAAGCATGGCAGGAATAAAGGCATATCAGAAAAAAGACGAGTTCCCTATTGACTCTAAGGGAGAAAAATCGTAAATTAGTCTCCAAAAAGAGGACAAAATGTTAGGTCAAACAACAATAGAAAATTCGTCCGTTAGTTTAGTCTATAAAGAAATCCCAACTTTCGATTGGAACAATTTAGATATTAAAAGACATAGACTTGACAACAAGGAATTTATCACTTGTGGAGATTATAGTTTAATTGGATATTTTTCGATGTGGGTAGATAAAGACGGCAAAATGTGGCATATTAAACCAAACGAAGAACTTGAAAAGTATATTGACTATTTAATAATATCAAAAAGGTTTAATTGGAATGGATAAGAAAAATATATATTGGCTAATCGGCGGGATAGTTCTGACTGTCTTGGTTTGGAACTTCATCATTGACAGACGGCAAGAAACGAAAGTTGTATCAAAAACGGACACTCTCACAGTAATTAAGACTGTGAATAAACCGATTGAAATTATTAAGTGGAAAGCTAAGTTAGACACGATTAAAGTCCCTGAAATTATCAATATTCACGATACTATTTGGACATCACAAATTGTTGCATCAGCCGACACCCTTTTAACAAAAGATTCAAGTTCTGTTAAAGTCAAATACTTTTTTCCTCCCGCTAATTATTTTGATATTGACCTGAAAATTAAAGAGAAAATTACCGTTAATACTATCACGAAAGAAGTGATAAAGCCGGAATCGTTCTTGGACAGATTTGGATATTCGATTCAGGGCGGTTTCGGTTACGGTTTAATCAATAAGACTTTCGATGTTTATGTCGGCGTTGGTGTCCATTTTAGAATTAAATAATTCTCCCCTCTCCTTATTTCATGGACTGCGGTAACGCAATCGGAGCCCTCTTAATTGAGGGCTTTTTTATACCGCCATCGTGGTAATTATGCTACATCGGGGGTAATTTTGGTAGATAATGTTGCATTTATACCCTTTCGGTATTGGTTTAGCGGTAAATAATTAACATTATCTTTCTATTTATTTCACACCCTATCTATTATAGTACTAAGAAATTATTTCACAAACCTTTTGATTAGAATTAACAAAATGGTGAGTGATTGTTTGCTTAAAGTATTGAAAAGTGATAACTTTGAGCAATGATTACTCATTCGCATATATGGTCACACTATGACCTTTTTTGCAAACGATTGCTCATATAAATTTACGAAAATTTATGGAATGGGACTCCATAAATTAACAGGGGGTACAAAAGTACGGCTCTGGTTAGTTCGTAGCTTGTAGGGGCGTTTACGGCGGTTTAATGGCAAAATAAAGGGGCGGTTTAGGAGGGATAACCGCCCCGAATAAAGGGAGGGAGGGAATGTCTGACTTCCAACAGACAAAATTATGAAATTATTTTATTTTTTTCTTCTTCGGTAATATCGGCGGGTGCGGTTTTATAAGAGACTGTTGAACGAGCAATACAAGCGTCTAAATAATCTAATGCACCCAACAAGTTATCATACACTCTAATCCAATTAGGATTCAATACGTGTTCTTTTTCTTTCTCAATTCTACTTGAAAATTCCCATATTTCTTTTCTTTCAATCATTTTCTACTCCTTTTGTTTGTTAAATTTATTTTCTAACCATTGAATGAAATCTGCGAAATCGGGGGACTTAGAGATGTAAATATCTTCTGATGCAAAATGATGTACTAAACAGCTATAACCACCTCTATCGTGTCTATCAGGGCAAGGTATGGTATCTCCCTTGTGATACCGAATAACTTTTGTTTCCTCGCAATGCTTTTTGTACTCTTTAAGCAGTTCTAATAATTCTTGTTGCATTAGTCTCTCCTATTTGTGTCCGTAAATTCTAATCTTTACTTGTGTTACCGGAACATTAGGCAAATCTTCATCGGGTATCCCTATTGTTTCGAGACTCATAAAAATATATTCATAGAACATATTAAGAAATACAACCAACAGGGATTGCAATTCTGGTTCGGTAGATAAATTAAATATTATATCGGGACATTGACGTTCTTCGACAGTCTTATGCCAACCTTTTAATAATTCGCAAACCTTGTTAATATCCATTTTAGTCCTCCCCTATCTTTTGTTCTGTTTCAAAAGGGCTTTCAACTCTTGGTATATTTCCGGTACGCTGTAACCATTGTGAAGGGCAAGTAACAAGTCCAATATCAGTTCCGTTTTCTCCAATTCCGTTGTTCCCTCCAGAATCAGCCTCTTTAGTTCCGTTAGTTGTACCTCTGATAATGTCTTGTATAGTTCTTTCGGCATACTCTACATTCTCCTTATGGGACTTACCGCCGTCCTCTATCGTCAGTACCATTTCTTCGATTAGGGCTTTCATATTATTTCCCATGATTAGGGTGAAATCCGAAAAGTATTTCAGCGTGCATCCTCGTCATTACCGCCTCTTTAATATCGTTAAATGAACCTAAATATATAAAGTTTTTGTTTGCGTTTATATATGTACGCCACTTTTTAATATTTTTATCCCATGATATGCCAACCATACCAGAAGTATTATCAATGCGTTTTAATTGGTTCTGTGTATTTTCTATATGACTAACAAGGCGCAAATTATCTATTTTGTTGTTTAACCCATTATGGTCTATATGGTCAATCTCTAAAGATTCGTCAAAATCCCCATAAACCATTTTATAAATAATTCTGTGTGCAAGATATTTTTTGCCACCTAATTTTACCCTACAATATTGTTTGCCATTAGAATCCGATACACCACCCGCAATACTTTTGCTTTTAACAATCTGGCTTGGCTTCTCTCTCCAGATTAAAGAACCATCTTCTGCGTTATAATCAAAAATATTAGTTAATTCTTCTTGTGTATGAGGTATTTTCTTAATCACTTTAAAACTCACTGCCTTTATTGTCTATTTTGTCGATTAAAGGTTTTAGTTTATCGTAAACGATATCAAGTGTTTTAATGTCATGGTCGCAATGTGTGACTATTGTGTCCATAGCTTTTCTATCGCTGTTGTGAGTTGCTTTTATCCACAAATGAAGTTCTATCGGAGTTTTTTTAACGGGTATCTGGAAATAGTCTATAATCGCCGCCAAAGTATTTCTTCCAAGTCTTAAATGTCTTCTTGCAAGTCTTACGGGGTCAATCAGTTTTTTATATCTCAAAATTGGTTTTACGCCGTATTCAAGACACTTTGCATTAAAATATCCCTTATCAAACGATTGTCCGTTATGGGCTACAAGTATATCAAATTCATCCAACATTTTTGCTGTTGCAACTATCATATCTTTTTCGTTGGTTTTTTCTTTATCCCAACTTTTATAATTATCTGCTCTTGTGGTAAATATGTGAGATTTCCTATATTCTTTAACGCAACAACACAGGAGTATTGATGAATCCGCATAGAATCCTCCCGTTTCAAGGTCAAAAATCCCTGTTCTCATAACGCCTCTATTTTAGTTATAGTAAAGATTCCCGATGTTTGCATTACTTATCCTCCAAATATATTGTTAAACCTCTGTGTAACATCTTCAATTCCGTTTAGTCCACCATTTATGACTTTGCGGATAGATTCTATAACGTGCCTGTCCGAACCTTCATCGGCGTAATCATTTAGATTTTTTAAGTTCCAAAACCAAACAGCACTTAATCCAGCGTATTTGGGAGTTATCAGCAAGTCGGGAAAATTAACAGCATCCGTTTTCGCCCAATCTCCAAATCGTTTGTAGTTGTCCTTAAACGTGACTTGCATATACCCCCGACCTCTGTATTTCCAACCGTCTCCAGAGTTTTCGTCTCCGTTGCCGTATCTGTTGGCGTAAACGTAATTTGCTATTTTTATTGGTTGTCTCTCAAGTGAAAAGGCAAGTTGGTTGGGTGCGCCTTTAACGGGTTTCGCATTTAGTTTTACTGCAAATTTTGAAGCCCAAACTTCCGATAGTCTTTTTGCTGAATAATTTAAACCCTCCTCTACCGTTCGAAAATCATTACATTCGTGCATGACCTGTGCTAAGAAATGGCATATCCTTAAAGGGGTATCTATGCCATACTCTGCTAACTGCGGGATTATAAATTTAGCACTTTCGGGTATCATTTCATCCTCTCTTATTCTGGTTGTAAATATAACTAATCTCCCTCCGAAAAGCAAGGGCTTTCTGTAAAAACACTAAGATTTGATTTTGTTACGGGACGATTAAACACCATACCATCATAATGTTCCTGTGTCTCCGTCATAATGTGTCCCCCCATGCAATCGTTTCTATACACCCAACAAGGTTGGGGGACAGACATTCCCCTGTGGTTTATTTCGTATTTTAACGCCTTATATTTAGGTTTGTCTGTGTAATCGGGGTCGTAATTTTCCGCAAGTTCGTCTATAACTATCAGGTGTTTCATAACTCCGTTGGGTTTTCTTTCGGAAATTACGTTTAGCCGTTTTTTTTGAATTGCGAAAATTATAGTGTTGCATTTTGTTTCGTTTAGTTTTGCGAACTCTGAAATTGTCATTGTTTCCATAATCCCTCCAAATTAAAATTATTACAACTATCAAGACCAACAGGATGAACAATGCCGGAATAAGGTCGGACGTTATCCTCATAGTACCTCCATGTTATTGTTAACTTATTTTCGTCACACTTTCCCGCTACCTGATAAAGAACTATTCTCTTTCCGTCCGGAAGTGAGATTAAGAACCCTCTAATTTTCACGTCTGGAATCCATATAGCCATCGTAGAGCCCTTTGAATGGGTGTAGGTGAGCAGAAGTCCCTCCACGATGCCGGAAGCCCCCCTGTGCGTTATATAGAGAAATTCGCCTAAAGGGTTGCCGTAAATCAGAACTGTTTGTCCTTTTAAGATAACAAATTCTTGTTCCGGTTCGGGACTTACAGGATTACTGCACGAAACGAGGGTAAACAGCATTAAGATGAATATTGCTTTTTTCATAATAGCCTCTTATAAAGTTTCTAGTTCTTGTTCAAGTGCTTTAATTTCATCTTCACAGTTCTTTATAAATATTTTTGCCAAAGCCCTTATCTGCGGTTTTGCATTATTTACTCTGAATTGTTGATTGCTTCCAAAACAAGCTACAATGTAAACCGAGTCTTGGTCTGAAATTTCTTTTGCCCGTTTTATATCAAATTCTAATGACTCAATTTTACCAATAATGTCTTGTGCCCTTTTAATGTTACGTTTTTCCATTTGTTACTCTCCTTCGATGTCATTAAGTGTTATAATATACAAGATTACAGTTGTTATTGAAATAGCCAACCCACTAATAAACCCAAGCAAACCCTTTATGTCGCTTGCAAGGTCTGATGAAGCCCACAAGCAGGCACTTGCATATTGCATAGCAATAAAGAAAATCGGTAATAATACTAAGTTAATCCGTCCCATGTTACTCTCCTTTGAATTTAATTGTTTCTTTTGGCAAGTCGCCCCCATCATCTGAAATTCTTTGTTGCGTGCCGTACCATTTGTTTTTCTGGACTTGTAAATTTTCAAACGCCTTTAAACAACCGAATAAATATTCTGCTAAAATAAAATCCGGAGTTTCACTCCTATTCTCAAAAGAATTACTGTTAATTATTGCTTCGAGTTCCTTTAAGAATTTTGTTTCTTTTGTTGTGTTTTTCATCTTATTTCTCTCCCATTGTGTTAAATACTTTTGTGAATTTCTTTTGAAAATAGTTGTTTAACAGGTTTGTGAATTTGCCTTCATCGGCTTGATAAAGATAGGCTGTTGTAATCCCCTTTTTGTCCATTTCTCTTTTAAGCCTTTTATAGCTTGACGAACCGATAAAGGGTATAAAGCTATGCCATGCAAGTTGACCGTATATCCAAGCGAACGGCATTCCCCTGTACCAAACTCTTTGTTGCCAGAAATAGCTTGAAGGTACTCTTTTCAACACAAGTGGAAATTTATTCCATAATCTTAGTTGAATGTCAATTATAAGTTTTCCGTATGTCCCCAAAAATATTTTTTCATATAGTTTGCCTAAGGCATGGTGTAACTTTCCCTCGCTCCATCTTACAAAATACTTATCCCCATTTTCATCAGTCATTTCTAATTCTTTCTCTACCAACTCGTAAGGCTCTCCACAAAGATATTCTACATCTTGACAGTCCTTAAACTTGGCAATTACCAAATCTTGATAACGAACGTCTGGCGAACGCATTTGCAAAAGAAAATGAGTGTACCCGATTTGTTTTAAGGGCAAGTAGCGTTCATTGTACATTTTGTTTACGGCTTCCTCCCAAGAAATATCTTTGTAAGGACAGCCGATTGTTGCGCCTCGGAATCCTTTGTCGAATAGTCTTTTCTGATTCTCCATAGATTCGTCTTGAGTCCAAATGCCGATTTTCATAACTTATTTTCCTTTTTTAGTTGTATAATCAGTTTGGCGAGGTTATCGGGTGTAAGAATTTTCACTGATGGCGGTTGCACGCTTACAATATTTGTAGGTTGCCCTTTTTTAAGTGATTCTATTATAGACGCAGGCAATAGAAATAATGGCATATCTTCCGGTATCATTTCCAGCAACTCTGTAAAGAGGTAGGCGGAACAAAAATTTTCATAGGGATAAAGACTATCGGTTACTTGACTATTTGAACGTAGAAACCATTTCCCGTTAACACAGTGCCATTGCCAATAAAAATGCGTTTCTTGCCCGAACCCCAATTCCTTCATCTCTTTTGAGACTTCAAGGCTTGTGAAATTACTTTCCACGTTTGACCTCCTTTTTGTGCTTATTCGGGTAAAGCCTTTTTTCTTCCGCCTGAACCAACTTAATTCTTTCCTCAAGCGGAATATTCTCGTTACAAACCAAACCGGAAATTATGAGTTGATTTAGTGGGTCATACTTTTTCATGTTTTTCCTCCTTTTTATCGTGTATGTTGCCGATTTTTTCATAGTTTATAGTCATATCGTCATTAAATTGTACCAAGTGTAATTTATCCTCCTCATAGTCTCCATTCTTATCTACTCGCCTGATATACGGTTTATCAAAAACAATATACCAACCCGCTGTCTCTCCAAGTTCTGTTAGATATTTGACAGTACCAACCGTTTCGCAATCAAATTCTGTTATCCCTAATTCTGCCAACCAACGAACCTTAATCCTATCATCTTCAAATATTTTAATTAGCTTGGTTGGGTCATCCCGATATAAAACTTTCCCTTCCTTATCATATCCGGCATACTCTCGATTATCAATTATGACTCCGGTAAACTGTCCAACGGTTTCGGGAATGACTCTAATATTTTCAGTAGCCCAATTATCATTGATACATTGAACGTGTTTGACTATTGAAGAAAGTCCATTCCAACAAATAATACCACCATAAACCCACTCCCCGTTATCTTTTCTTTTCCCTCTAAAAATTATTTCACGCATTGCTTCCTCCTATTTTATTTTTGAGTCCACTTATAAGCGTTGCGTTTTCCCGATATTCATTTGCCAACTCTATATCGTCTGGCTCGCCAATGTATTCTAAGTTTTGAGCCATGCAAATCCAATCGGATATTTCTTTATCAATCACCCCCACAATACGGTAGCGTTCATTTGAATGACCGATTTCAGCACCTTCGGAATGTCCTTTGTTGTAACCATCACAAAAACCGTCATTATACCCCTCTGCCTTGCCAAGCTCTACTGCTTTGTCGATAAGAAAATTGAGCCTATATTTACTTGCTGGAAATGTATGGCAAAATTCGCATTGTTCTGCGTCTCCATCGGGTTCGACTGGATATGCGCCTGTATTATCGCAATGAGGCGCGATACAAGATGTTCCGAAATTACTTGATATTTCTTCTTTCAATTCTTCAATAGTCATTTTAGCTCTCCCAATATTTTTGTCTGAATACTTCTTTTTGTCTCTTAGATAAGGGGATTTCTTTTTTCTTATTCTCTCCATCTAAAATAGTTTTGATTACTTTTTTAGCGTAAGGTTCATCTTGATTGCATACATAGTATTTATTGTTTGGTAGCCACTCTTGTATAGCATCTAATTCTTTTAAGAATTTTTCTCTCCTTGTTTTGGGAATATTATTTAAGTGTTTGGTGTTTATCACTATAAACTTTTCTTCATATTTTGCCATCTCATTTCTCCTTAAGTTGTTTTAATTTTTGTTCAATCTTCTTAATACGCTCTAATAAATAGTTTGTCATTAAAAAATTTATTAACAGAGCAATGCTGATAAATATTTCCCAATTCATTTAGCCCCCCTGGGTTTGGTCAACTGCGTTTCGAGTTCCGCTAAATAGTCCAACAGAAATTTTGATTTTTTATTTTGTCTATCTGGATAGTTATATCTTGCATCTTCATCATACGAAAGAGCAAGCGGAATTTCACGATTGATTTCATTGAACTGACCGATAATTTCTTTTATTGTGTCGGTCTTTGCTTGCAGTTCTTTCCTCTCCACATCGGACAACTTCTTTTCTAAATGGATATTTTTATTTGTAAGCGTATGAATCTTTGAATTTAATTCAAGCTTTATTTCTTCCACATCGGACTTGGTGAATAAATCATTAGCCTGTTTACATAGCTCGCATATTTCGTTATGATTTTCCACCTTACCCTTTGCAAACACAAGGTTAGAAAGTTTCTGAATATCCTCTATCGTGGCAAAGCTAAAAGTACCATCTACATTTTTCCGATGTAATACAAGTGGAGTCCCAACACCGTTATCAAAGTCCATTTTGAATCTACCGCTTATTAGTTCCTCTATTTCTTTCTGCTTATCCTGATTATCCATTAAGCACCTCCAATGTTTTGGTTATTTTAACTAAATAGAATTTCATTTTGGGCTCTTCTTTTTTATAGAAATTGTACAATTCCTCCGCTCCTTTTTTCTTAAGATTCTTTTCTCTATTCATTTCAAAGTATCTTTCGCCTACTTTTTGGAATACTGCATACTTTATTTTCTTCTGATTATCCATTTGATATTACCTCCTCTTTAATTGTTGTTGTGCGTCTGATAATTCTACTTTCAAAAAATACATTTAACATTTTCATAATTAGTGACGTATAGGGTTTCTTATTCCACTCAATGGTTCTTGTGGTCTTGAAACGAGTATCAATCCATTTACCATTTATCTGATATTGTAAAATATATTTTATCTGTTCACTCATTGGGTGCTCCTGTTAATAACTATTTTTATAATTTCATCCAAACTTGCATTTTGCGTTTTGTATTGTATTCTACAACCAATTTTTATTATTTCAGTTTCCACATAATCCGTTTCTTCTTGGTTTAATAATTTCGTTTCTACACAAGGATTTTGCATAAGGACGTTAGAGGCGTAAATTTTAGCTATCTCTTTTAATTTTCTTTTGCTAATCACTTCCCTTCCTCCTTAAGCTTATCAACAACCTCTTTCTTTCTCCATCCGATATCAAATGTCGTTATTTCGGGCGACTCTCCCTCTATCTGTATTACGCCTCCGCAATAAGGGCAGAATGTGATTTCATCAAAATTGAAATCTCCACTTGTTTTTAATTCGGTTAATACACCACATGATGTTAAATGATACCCAATACACGCCGTTGGTTCTGGTGAATGATAAGCCCACACGCATTTCTTCTCAATAAGGGAGAGGATGCGGTCGGCAAGATTAGAATAATATTCAGGCTTATAATAACCCATTATTTCGTCCTCTAATATTTCTATTATCTTCTCTTTCATTTCGTTCATCACTCCCCCTTTTCAAAGTCTGAACAATAACATTTGTCGTATTCAAATTGGTTCTTATCCATAAGTTGAAAAATTTCACACGTTCCCAATTTTGAACAATTATTGCACACCTCTTCTTTCTTCATCTCCGCTACTGCGGATTGAAATTGAGAGAATATCATAATTTTCAGAGACCCGTCTAAATTACCATCGCATTGAATATGATTTACTGCGTGCTTTCCAAACAACTTCTTTAAGTTATCCATTTAAGACCTCCACGAATTTAACTATTTCCCATTTGTAATTTACGTATAATGGCGGCTTCGTAAAAGAAGTGTCCTCTTTCTGAATATAGTTGTCCTCTTTGCGGATTGTAAGATATACTTCTCTCGCTTTCTGCTCTACTATCAAGCCGTCTTTAATTTCATCTTTAAGAGCTATTCTAAAAGAAAAACCGCTTTGTAGTAATACCGCATAGTATTCGTAATTGATATTAAACTCTATATCAAACGCTTTTTTAAGCTCTACCTTGTCCCCTTTCTTAGCTCCTATACTCGGTATATCCCTGCTTAGTACATATTTAGGTTGGGGATTATATCCGCAATTAAGTTCTTTAGATAACCCTAAACAAGTCCTCAAAGATTCCCATAGTTTGACTTGCTCGTTGACATCCATTGTTTTTTCTGGCAACATCCAGCACCCTGCTAAATAAATATCTTTACATGCCTTCTCAAGCTCTTCAAGGCGTTTGAGAGAGTTGTAAATATCAGCATATTCATCTTCTGATAAAGTAAACGCATAATAATCAGGAGGTCTATTTCCAACCGTTGGACGACTTGTAATCTTTTTCTTGAACATTTCTGCTGTCATTTTTCACCTCTTAGTATTTTTTTTATTGCTATAAGTTTTTGTGCGGTTTCTTTTTTCGATTTTGTAATGCCGCTTGTTTTAAGTTCAAAATGTTCCTTATCGTCTCTTGAAACCAATATTGCAATAGCATACCCATGTTCCGGCTTCCATCGTTTTTGTTTCATCTTAATAATCTCCCTAAATTTTTCTTTTGTTTAATTCTTTGCAACATGGACAAACAAGCGTATCGTCAAGAGTACAAAGTTGTTCTTTGTTTAAGCATTCATGCCCACATTCATTATTACCCAAACAAAAACATTCTTGACAAGGGGGTATTCCCTTTAATTCGGCTCTTTCATAAACCAATTCTTCATCAATCTTTCTTTTTTGCCATGCTTCATGTTTATTCAGCATCTTTCCCTCCTTATACGTTATTATGTTTGTTTTTGTTTTTGAAATACCGCTGGATTGTATCTAAAGATTCGCCTATCCCAAAAAGCATCATTGCAATTACATAATTTGAAGCAACGCTCCAATTACCGACACCCATATTGTGCAATATTGCAAGTAATAAACAAATAAAAGTTATTAATTGAAACATATACTCTCCTATACGTTAAATAAGTCCGCCCTTTTCAAAGGCGTTAAATAGTTTTTCTGTTTCCTCTACCCAGTCAGCATGGGGACAATTACCAATGGCTGAATGGGCTATTTTATAAATATCCGTTTTGAACTTTTCAATATCCGCATATTCTATATCGCCTCCGCATAAAGTCTGTATAACTATAAGCGCTCTGTTTTTGGGGTCTTTTTTATAATCTAAATATTCAAGCCTTATTCTTTCCATGTCTTCCTTTGTTGCAAGTGACATTTGCACCTCCTATACGTTAAACTTTTTATTTAATCTGCTAATTAAGTTCTGTCTTTGTGGTTCGCTGATTGTTTCATTAAAGTAAATCTGGTTAAATTCCTTCATGTAGTCATATCCGCCTGTTTCGGGCTCGCTTGGGATTTCCTGAATCGTTCCCTCGCTTGGCTTGGATTTGAAGTTCTTTAGTTGTTCCGGCAGTTCTAAGTTATCAATGTACCGCCAAAAGGACACGCCGTCAATCTTAAACCACTCAATTTCGTTATTTAGTGCCGTACCCTTTTTGTTGAGTTCTTCTAAATATTTTGAGTAGCTATAAAGTTTTACGCCGTAATCGTACCAATCGGCAATCGTCCATGTAGCAAACTTCTTTGTCTTTAGAAAGTTCTTGGTGGTAGCTTTAAGCCTCTCATTTGTCCAACCGTCCTCTTTTATCATATCCCACAAAACAGAAAACTTCTCTTTAGGGTAATCAACGCCGTAATTAAGGGAGAGTATTTTTTCGGCTTTAATAATTTCTTCCGCTTGTACTTTATCCCCGATTAAATCAAGAGCATCAATCGAATCCCTGTGCTTTAAGTTCTTTAATCCTTTTGTCGTAATCGCTAAGGTCTGGTTTGTATTCGAGCCTTGACTGATAGCTTCCAGCGCCTGATTTAGTTCCATTTTTCTTTTCCTTTTCTTCTAAATTTCTTTTAATTTGATTTTTATGCCAAATTTGAGCCGTTGCTTTCCAGCCTGTTTTGCTTACAGGCAAGCCGTTTGTTTTAATCCATCCCTGAGAGCTATAATGATTAAAAAATGATTCAGCCTCTTCTTTAGGGAAACTCATGCTTTCAAAGTATTCTTTAACCTCTTCTAATTCGGGATAACTTAAAACTTTTTTTGTTTCCCCCTTAGAATCCCCTTTCTTTAAAAGAGTATTTTCATTTACAGTTTCATTTTCAGTGTTTGCTTGGCTTTTTGCTTGAGTATTTGCTTTTAATTTTGCTCTGCAAAATGAATGAAAATAATCAATAATTGTTTTATCGGGGAATTTGGATGGACTTAACCATTCCCCATCTAATTCATTAATAAAATGATTGTGTATCTCTCTTTCTAATCTCCCAGCATTTTCAAATTCATAAGAAGCTGTTATTACTATATTGGGATTATTTGTGTTATATCTTATTTTGTAGAGTCTATCAGTTGGGTCTTTTGCTATCCCAATTTTATATCTTTTATTGGTATAATCCTCAAAAAGATATAAGTGTTTAAAACCTTCTTGTAAGTGTGAGATGGTTCGCCCCCCCTTTTTTCCCGCCATCGTCCTTATTTCTCTGATTTGTTCGTCTTTCACCATTTTCCTACTAAAAATAGCACCATCTTCTCGGATTGAAATTATTTCCATTTCAATAATTTCATCTAACCATTTTCCAGAATTATCACAATCCAAGCCTACTATTTTTACAATAGATTCTTTTGAAAAAGGTTTCCCATTGTGCATAACCATAACACCTCTTTCGGGACTTTCCCACATATAACAAAGCATATCAAAATATAAGCCCCTATAATCCGGTCTTAGTGTCCGCACATCAGGCGCTTTAAGCCAATCCCCTACATAAAAAGGCATTGCGGGTAAATCATGTTTTTTAGCCATCGTTTAATCCTGAATTGGATTTAAATTAAGGGGGAACTTATGAAGTCTTCCCCGACGAAATTCATCATCGCTCAAACGAGACTTCCAGAGTTTATATGAGAGTCGTGTCGTTCCCCCTGTTGAATACAAAAAACCCCAATGGTACAGGTTTTGCACGACCTGACAGGCAATCAAAAAGATTGACCGTGTACCAAAGGGGCTGTTATTTTTTAAGTTAAGTTTCATAATTACCTGTCTAATAAATCGTGCATTGTAAATCTACAAATAACCTTGCTAATATGCAAGTGATTATTCAAACAAATTATTTTCCTGTTTTGTTGGTATTTCTTCGGGCTTAAAAAGTTTTGGTTCGCTTAAATATTTGTTAATTCTTTCCATTGATGCCTTGTAATAGTCCGCATCTAATTCAAAGCCTGTTACTTCAAAGCCCAAATCTAAACAGGCAATTATCGAACTTGCAGAGCCAACGTGTGTATCAAGTATTTTATCCCCTTGCTTTGCATAGTTGGTTAACAGCCATTTATATAGGGCAATGGGTTTTTGTGTGGGGTGAATGCGAAATTGTTTGTTCGCCAAAGCTCTCGAATATTCAAATATTCTTAATGAATTATTAAAACTTGTCCACGCCATCTCTCCGTCTGCAAGAGTAAAATCTCTTTGACCTTTATCCCATATTATCCAACATTGCGATGGAGGTAAGGGAAAATAATTACCGCCCCATATAATTTGGTTTTTAGATTTTATAAATAACATTTCAAAATAATCGTTTAACGGAACGCTTATGTCCCACTCTTTCTTTTCCCATTCTTTGTACCCAAACTCCGCTTTGCCCCATATTTTTGTTATATTTATTCCAAACGGCGGGTCAACTATTGCAAGGTCAAAGTATTTATCGGGGTACTCTGCCATGCCAACCATGCAATCAATATTTCTGTAATCGAACTTCATTTTTCCCTCACTCTATTACTTCTTCGGTTATGGTGGTTACTGTTTGTCGTAATACGATTTTAAGTTTCGCCTTTGTGGTCGCAAGATATGCCGACTTCATAGCCTGTAATTCTGCTAAACTTTCGGGAGTCACATCTTGGGTTTTAATATAATCGAACCAACCAATTCCCTGCCAATATTGCAGTACATATTCCACTTTCTTATTCATGGTTAGCCTCTAAATTAATGTTCTATAAATGTTAATAATACCAACAATCCAATAACAATTAATAATAAAATTGTTTTGATGATTATCTCTTTCATTTACCCCTCCACAAATTCATAGTTGGTGATTCCGTTTAGCTCAGCAAATTCGATGAAATCTTTTTTAGCAGAATCGGAGATTAAAAAATCTTCATAATCACTTCTCAATTCTTCAATAAAAGATTCATCATTTGTTGTCGCCAACCATTCAATTTTTCTGCCGTCCTCGATGATTTCTACTTCCCATTTACATTTGCTGATTGCTTTCATTCTATACCTCTGTTAAATTATTTTTTTAATTCGTTTTGTAAAAATTCAACATAATCTAAAACCAACTCTATGGCATCAATTAAATCCTCATCGAAATCTCTGCCAAGTGAGTGGTCTTTCATGTGTTGTTCGTGCTGTTTTGGGGCAACCAATAAGTCGTTTAATTTACCCTTTCTGCCAATTCTCGAACCAAGAATATGGTCAAGGTCTAAAGTAGGATATACACTTTTAGCCCATGCCAAAAATTCGTGGTTAGTCCGGTACTTTAAGCGGTTTCTAAGTAGTTTTCTATCCATTGCAATGCTCCGCTAAATAGTCAACAATTCCCATAGCTTCGCTTAATTTGGATATTTGCCAATATTTAACGGTATTATTTTTATTAACAACTGTCATTATTTTTTCTGCAAAGTCTTTTTGCGCCGGACGTAATTTATCAGCACCGATTTTAACCTCTACAAAAACAAGGTGTCCGTTTCCTGTAATCATGTGGTCAACAAAGCCGACCGCACCGCTTCCCATTTTGCGCTTGCTGTTAAAGTTCTTGACATTATAACCAAACTTAGTTAACTCATTAAAGGCATTTGTAAAGTCCGTTTTGGTCGGTGTGTCTAAAGTAATGGGTTTCATTTCTTCACCTCTCTAAATGTCTCTAATTTTTTACCGTTTGAATCGTATAATTCCATTGAGCCATCAAGTTTGTACTTTATTGAACCTTTTATCTCCCGACTTTGCTTAACAATCTCATATTTACCTACTTCTTTCCCCTTGCTATTTACAAGTTTCATTGGGCTTCCTCCCTGCTTTTTTCTTCTCAAAACGGTTGAACTTAGCGTCAACCCAAATACGAGTACCTTTCCAATTAAGCTCTTTTTTGTGGTTATCAATATGAGTGCGGGAACAACTTTTAATCGCACACGCCTCTTTAATGCTTATGTCTTTCATTTAGCCTCCGGAATATTGTGATAAGGATTATCAACTTCATCAAGCAATGCATAGTTTTGTTTCTTAAATAACAGTTCATATTGCTTGTTAAACTTTCTGCGTTCGTAAGCGGGTAAAACAGATAGCATACTTATTGCACGTTTGCGTAAATCTTCCATTGTTTTCTTAAACAGTTTCCTGTCCCAAACATAACCGCCGTCAGGGTGCTGAGCAATCGGACAACCTTGTTTGCGGAGTTCGTGAATTGCGTTCCTGATTTGACGGTCTGTTTTGTTAAAGAAATCGCATAATTCCTCTCTAATAAGGGGTGGGTCATAAGTTAAAAAGACCGCTTTCATATTCTTTTTATTCAGTTCCATTATGCCTCCAAGTTTTTAAGTTTAAGATAACTACGTACTTTAATAAGGTCGTCAATTGCTTTTTCGTTGGCTTTTTTGTCGTTAATAAAAGAAATTGTTTCGTCTAACATTCTAATTATTTCAGGAATCGAGCTTTCTTTCTTTTCTTCTTTTTCCGGCTCGATTATTTCTGCCCATTTGCCTTGATAATAAATACACCCACCCCATCCATCGGTCAACATATCTTTATCTATTCCATAAGAGTTATCATAATATTTGGGTAGTTGTTTGATTGTCGCTTCTCCCCCTGTTCGAGCAGAAATATATTTTGTGCCTATTTTAAATCCTCTCCTTTCCGCTTCTTTGATTAAAGCGGATTCGATTTCGGGGGTGGTGGCAATACGAAAAGCCCCATCCGTAAGGCGAGGATATGCTTTCATAGAGTGGTTTTTTCTCCCATCAATATATTCCCATGTTATTTCCCAGTTGGTAGAGGCGGTTCCATCGTATTCGGCAATTCTAAAAATATTATTATTATTATCCATCCAATAACTACCCTCTTTCACGTCCTCTGGGGTGTAGATTTCTTTTATGTCAAATAAATCACTGCGTTCTTTTATCTGTTCTATGGTCAAAGCAAGGTTTGAACCATCTTTCGAAAAGAAAGCAAAATATTTGGGATTATCATCTGTGTTCTGATTTTTTTGACCTTGAGATAGACCAAAAAACGGCACTTTTGTTATTACTTCAACTTTCATTTTGTCTCCTTAACTTTTTGTAATAAAACTTATTTATGCCAACTATGTACTTCTTATCGGAAAAAGTAAAAATAAGAGGGACGCCCCCACGTTTTAATCTTATTTGATACACCATTTTTCTCTCCTAATCTAAATGTTTGTTAAACTAAAAAAAGTTAATTAAATTATTTTGTATTTCTTCTTTTGTTGCCTCTGTATCAATTAAGATAAAATCTAAAACCCTTGAGTAAACTTCCTCGAATTTTTCTTGTGTCATTTTCTCAAAAGAGATTGAATCCGCCTCAACAAACTTGCCTTTTGGGGTAACATAAACAGTACAATATCCCGATTTAATTAAGGCATATTTCCTGTAAATATCTAACGGCATTATAACGTGCTTTGAATTTTCGCAACCTAATTTTATAAGAGCAAAGAACTTCTTATGAAATTGATAGTTTCTTACAAACTTAATTTCGCATGAATAAACTTCGCCCTCTGTTGGTTTCTTTTGCATTTCTTCAATCGGGTTAAAAACGCCGTTTAGATATTTACAGTTTACTTTCATTGTTTCTCCCGTTAAAATGGTAAATCTTCTGAATCGGCGGCATCGTTCACTATTTGTTCGTGTTCTGTTTCATAAGCCGAATTGTTTTGAGATGGTTTATTTTTCGGTTTCCACTCGTTAAGCTCTAAATACAGTTTGCCGCCCTTGCTCTTTTTTATTTGGGCGTTCATCCAGCCCTTTACAGCGTGTTTCTCGATGAAGGGGATAATTCCCTCCACCTTAAAGGACAAAGAGGCTATAACGAAGGCTGGTGCGTTTCCGTGAGGTTCTTTTACAATGATTCCTTCTACAAATTTTGTGTCTGCCATGTTAGCTCCTATTGTTAAAGTTGATTGACTATTATTGTTTTTTCCTGTGCTAATATCTTTTTTGCTTCTTCGCAATGTAGCAAGTAATTACATTGACCGTATTTACCCTTTAAGCAATGTTCGCCTAAATTGACATCGTGGAAAGGGTCTGTAACCATTTGATAAATCTTTTTTTCAATCCAAGTTAAGTCGTAAGCTCCGATTTCTAAGTTTATCGGTTTTATTATTTCGGTATCTAAAGGCAGAATTATATAGGTAAAGTTCGGGATTGTACCAAAATATTCGTTATGTACCCATGCGTAAAATAACGGCTGTATTAAGTTCTCTCTTTCCAAATTACTCGAATTTGATATTGTTGATGTTGTTTTTAGGTCGTAAATATGGTCGTCATAATAATAATCATATTCAACAGCGCAAGCAAAAAGTTCTTTATCAATAAAAATCCTTTTGAAAGATTCGCCTTTATCGGGAAAATAAGATTTAAGCATTTCTGCATATTCTTTCAGTTTATCTAAAGTAGCTTTTTGTTTTCTACCCTCAAGTTCTTTTTGATTATCGTCCTTAAACCCCCAAAGATACGCCTCCACAAGTAATCCGGTACGCATGGCTTCGCTTGTTTCGTTCTCGAATAATTCAGACAACTCCCTTGATTTAGGGCAAGTCTGATATAGGCTTAATTGTGTTGAATGAATAATCGGCTTTCCGTCCTCTGTTTTGTAGTGTCTCATTTTATCACCTCCAGCCTATTTCTTATTTCGGTACGGCAGTATTCAATAGGTAAGCCCTCTTTAACAAATTCATCCCTAATCGTTTTTGCTTTAGAATATAAATCCTTATAAGAATCAAATTCAAGCAATCTTTTTTCTAATTCATCAGCAAGTTTCTGGTCTATCGGTTTCGGCTCTTCAAACGGATTGTATTGGTCGTTTAATTTGCGGTTCAAATCACGCCCAAACATTTTGCCGATACTCAAACAGGCATTCCTAAAACATTCAGCCTTTAAGTGTGGATAATCCTTTGTAAGGGTGTTTTTGATTTTAGCAGTTAAACCGTCCGCAATATCAGAACCTTGCTTAAACTGAATCATTACCGCACCAGCACCAACACGACAAAGCCAAGTGTTTGTAACAGGGTGCAAAAACCAAAGTTCTAAACTGCCCACTTCTTCATTGGCGATTGTACGGCTTTGAAAGTTTTTAACACTCCATTGTCCCTCAAAAATTTCATCTAATTTCATTTCTAAGAACGAAATAGGGATATATCGAGAATTATTCGCCGCCGGATTAGTCTGAATTTCTTCTTTTGCGGGTTCTTCGTGCAATCTCCTTGTAAAGAGTCTTAATTTCTCTTTTGCTTCTTCGGATATGATTGCTATATCCATTCCTTGTTTAATTATTTCCGTTCCTTTCTTTTCTTCCATTTCAACCTCTTAGTTTAATAAATACTTTTGTCTGTAACATTTTGTGCCAAGAATTAAAATTATAATCTCGTCATATTGCCTAACAATGTTGTATAATTCGCTTTTAGTTAGATTCATTTTAATCCTCCATTTTTATTTAATTGTTCTTTTAGTTCTCCCTGCCTATAACAGTGAATAATATTATTGTCTTCTTTTGTGCCGTAATAACTTTTACATAACTGGCAACTCAGACTTTTAATATTTGTTGGTTCGCCAAATGGGCATTTAGTTAAACAAATCCTTGCATCTCTTAAATCAACCTCATATCTAAGCTCCATATCTTTCTTTGTCATAAAGCCCCCTAAAATTCTTTTATTGTGTTAAATGTAGTTATCGCATTTGTTACCTTTTGCTTCACTCCGTCCGGTAACATACTCCCACAAGTAGCGTCAATAAGTAAGGCTAATTCAAAGTAGTCAAACTGGCACTCGTAAAGTTCATCAAGGACTTGCAATTTATCGCTTTTATCAAATGCCTTCCCGTATTTATCACAAGCTCTTTCGACTTCATCGGCAACCTCTGATTTTAGGGCAATGTTACCTTTGGGTGTTATCCAAGTAATCTCGTTCATAAGTTTACCCCTATTATTATTCCAATTAAAATGCCCGCAATTAGAAGGGCAATATCTGTTATCAAATTTATGAGTGTGTATTTCATTTCATCGCCTCGCATATTTTTTTATATAATTCATTTAAGCAATTTAGTTCTGATATAATCGCCGATTCATAGTCTTCGGAAAATCCACGCATCTCTTTCAAAATGTTCAATTCTATTATTCTATTATTTACCATACTCGACAATCTGGTTGATTCTTCCTGTGTGAGTTCCATTTTATTCTCCCTTTGTTAAATGATTATTCTACTGATTTATGGATAGTTATAGTTAACTCCTCTCCTACACGATACAAAGAAAAATTTTGGCTTTCCATATCTTCTATCTCATATTTTACAATTTCTCTTTTTGCTTCTTCAATAGAAGATGCCGGAGCAATACAATTCCAATCTTCTCCTTCAAGTTTTTCGTAAGAAATGGCATATCCTTAAAGGGGTATCTATGCCATACTCTGCTAACTGCGGGATTATAAATTTAGCACTTTCGGGTATCATTTCATCCTCTCTTATTCTGGTTGTAAATACAACTAATCTCCCTCCGAAAAGCAAGGGCTTTCTGTAAAAACACTAAGATTTGATTTTGTTACGGGACGAATTGAATATTTTACGCTTGTGATTACTTCCATTTTTCCGCTCCCTTATTTAATTGTAACTTCATTTAATTTTTCTTTTAGAAGACGTTCCAACATTCCTAAATCGTATAGCATTGCGTTAGCCTCAAACCTGGATATTTTTTTGTCTCTTTTAAGGGAAACAATATCCTCGCATCTTGTTTTAATTAGGTTAAGCGCAAATTTAAGTCCCTCTTCCATTTTCTACCTCCATTTAATTGACAACTGTAATATAGTTATAGTTTACATATTTGTCAAGGATTATTTTAATTATTTATTCTGGTTCAAGCTCGATATTCAAGCCGGAATTTAGATTCTGCTGTATAATCTCCAAACAATCAACAGCATCAAGTCCAAAATAGATTATTTTAATCGAGCCATTGTAAGTGCTTAATTTAAGTTTGTAGAGTTTCATAATATCCCTATCCTTTTTATTATTCTGCTTATTTCGTACATTGTCAAGGCCTCAAGATAATAAACCCTGTCAAGTTGTGCCCTTGTTGCTCTGTTGTGTATCTGGTCGAGCTTGCAAAGTCTTGTGTTTAGTGTTATTAGTCTGTCTATCATTTCGTTGACCTCAACAAATTGTTAAATTAGTCCTTAAACTGCAATTATAAATATTTATATCGGCAGTTAATTCAAGTTAGTAAGAATATAAACCCCTTCTTTAATCTTCCTTTGTGTCTCTTTTGTGGTTTCCCCTAAGAATAAATTGCGGTATTTTGATGTTGTTACTGAATAATTCCACTTGTTTTCGTCTAAATAAACCACTCTTTTCCCATTCTCAAAAGTAGTCTTAACAATAATTGAGCTGTAAGACTGGAAAAATGTTTCATTTGGTGTATTGATAATAAACTGGTTCGGAATTGTTGTCCCTTTGTTCGATGTCATGTTCGATACTTTCATCTTCTTACCTCTTTTATTTGTCTAATGTTACATTATATGTTGTATGTGATATCTGTTATCGTATTAGTGAGTTTTAACCTCACTTTAATAAATATTTTTAATATCAAAGATGCAAATTTTATAGGTTTCTATTCCCGAAACAATTAAAAAAGCCCCTTTGGTTTCATACTGGCAATCAATAAAGCGGTATCTTGTGCCGTTATTTAGTAGAATATAAAATATTTTGCTTTCCATTTTTAACTCCCTATGTTTACCTTAATATATTCATATTCCATGCCAACGATAAAACAAGGGAAAAACAAAGGAAATAATAAGGATATTATGTAAACTTGTAATAATGAAAGGTAGAATCTACCACCGAGCAGTCAAAAATACTTAATTTATTTATGGCATAACTATTGCTATTAAGCAAGAAATTTGTTATATTTATATAAAGGAGCAGTTTATTTATGGTAGCAAAACGAGCTAAAAAAATTAAACCCGAATATGTAGAGTCCTTTATTATGACCGATAAGCAAATACTTGCAGAAGATTGTCCGGTCAAGCTCGAACTACTCAAACGCTTCAAAACTTCAATATTAGCAATCCCAAAAATCGGCAACAAATACGATGCACTGATAAAATGAGTAAAAAGTCACTCATAGAGAAAGAAACAACTAAAAAGCGGAAACGCAAGACTAAGCAATACATGGAAGTGATAACTTTAGTAACTAAACAAGGCAATAAAACAAGCAATAACATAGACTATATATTTGAAGTTAATAATTTGTATGACAAGGATTATGAATAACGAGCAAAAAAAATATAAGGTTTTTGAAGAAATTACAAAGGATGAAAGTGGAAAGTTCCCATTTGTTGTTTTTGATAATTCAATCCTTAAAGATAAAATAGTAATCATTCCCAAAATAGAGAATTGGAACGATTTGAACAAAGCGGAATTTCATAAGCAATGCGGAGTGATAACCGGAGTTAAAGCATGAGAACCGATAAAGAACATATTGAGAGAATAGAGCTTTTAACTAAATTCACAGAATACGGCGAAAAGGGTTTACCCTCTAAATTGGTTTACGTGTCTGAAATTTGTTACTTGCTCAACTACATCAAAGAGCTTGAAGAGGAAATAAATAGCCGGAACAAAAATTATAACTCTTCGTATAACACACAAACAACGGTTGAATATAATCAGGATATAAAATAATGTACTTGCCTAACGGATTAACTGAAAAAGAATTAAAGTTTATAAAGGCATATTTAGGGGAATATGGCAAGGACTATTATGCAAATGGCACACAATCGGTATTGTTGGCGTATAATACAAAAGACGAAAATACTGCCGGAGTTATGGCGTATGAACTCCTAAGAAACCCTAAGATAGTTGAATACGTTAATGAGTATAAGAGAGTTAAGGCTGAATCTATAAATGAGAATGATATTGTTAATGAATTGATTGAAATTAGAGAATATGCCAAAAAAGAAGGTAAATATTCAGATGCACTAAAGGCTAATGAGCTTTTAGGCAAATGGAAAGCTATGTTTACAGATAAGAACATAGTCCAAAATGAAACATTCGAGGATTTTGTGGTCAAGATGCGGAATGAAAGCAATGTGTCTCAAAGCGAGACAGTCAATAAAAGTATAAATAATCCGGTTTATAAAAACGATTTATCCGGCAACTCTGATGACCAAGAGGAAACAAATAAATCTGAATTAGTCGAGGCAGGCACTAAGAAGAGAATAATCCCCAATGAGACAGCCCAATAAGGATTTGCCCATAATGACGAAAGTCGATTATCTTAGTGACGTTTCAAGGAAAGTTTAGTTTTAAGTTCTTTTAGACTTTGGGTTTACGAATTACTGCTCCGGCTTAAAGGGGAGCGGTCAACTGATTAGCGTTTAGTTAGTCAGGGTCTCCCCTTGTTTATTCTCATAATCAACAGCTTATATATAGATTATGGGTTTATTGGGCTGAGAGTAAACAAATAAGGGTGTACCAAAATGAAACAGTTCAAAGTTAAGATAAAGGCGTTGTTTGACAAGTTGAGGATATTCAGACGCATTGACTCATTAGAGCGTGCAACATACACGTTAATCGGTAGGGTCAGCACCCTTCAGGCTGATATAAGACAGCTTAACACTATGCTTGAGAAGTTAAGCGGGAACAAGCTAAGGTCATACCAACAAGCAGTAAAGAGGATAAAGGCTAAGCAATGATAGAGAATAGCCATATAAGCGCATTAGAGGCTCGTGGTGACACGATAATAGACAAGGCAGTGTTACAGACCGACCCCCGTGCCACTCTTCGTGAGGACTCTCCATTGGGCGAAGATAGTAGTGTGGGTCTATCACAGGCATATTACGAAGAAATAGTAAGTTTTCTAAGAAAGAGGTATTGGGAGATTTTGCTTAGTACCATCGATTGAAAAAATATTTTTTAAAAAATTGGGAGAACCAAGTGAAAACAAACATAATTTATTTGATAATCGGGATTCTGGTAGGAGTTACTTTGCCTCCGGTGATTAGTTTAAGTCTCGCCTTTTTGGGTGTTGTGATATTTGGTTTAATCAAAAGTGGTGTAATAAAGTGAAGCGTCTTAGAAGAATATGGTTGTGCATTTATTGTGGCTTTGAAGTGCCGGATGTTTTAGTTGTGGACGAATGTCCTAAGTGTCATAAAAAGATTTACGTAAAAGAGGTAATTTGAACGGATTAGAGCAGATATTTAATTTTAGATTATTTGCCCCGAAATTTCTTAAAATTAAGAATGAAGTGGGACAGATAGTGCCTTTAGCGTTCAATTATGCTCAATTAAAAGTTTTAGAAGTAATTGAGAGATTACAGGCAGAAGGGAAACCTATAAGGATAATAGTTTTAAAAGCTCGTCAGGTTGGGATTTCGACACTTATTCAGGGTTGGATTTGTCACTTCTTGATTACCAACTTAAATCAAAGATGTCTCACAATGGGACACAAAGTAGATGCTTCAAACAACCTTTTTGATATGTTTAAGAGATATTACGATAATTTGCCAAAAGAGTTACAGCCTGTTATTGAAAAGTCTAATGAGAAAAAAGTTTCATTTCGGAAATTGAAGAGCGAGAATAAAGTAGATACCGCCGGAGCTGGAGAAGTAGGTCGTTCTGATACTTTACAGTTATTACACGCAACAGAGGTAGCTTTTTATCCTGATGCTAATTTAACTATGTTGGGTTTGATGCAGGGTGCGAAAAATGCACAAATGATTTGCTTAGAAAGTACGGCAAATGGGATAAGTGGACTTTTTTACAATGATTGGGTTTCTGCTATAAACGGTGATTCAGATTATGTGCCCATTTTTATCTCGTGGTTGGAAGTTCCTGAATACACTAAAAAATTTGACAACGAAGAACAGAGAGAAAAATTACAGAATGATTTAGGCAACGGACTTTTTAACTCCTTTGAGGGAGAAGAACAGACACTTATAGATATGGGTGCTACTCTTGAAAAGTTAAATTGGAGAAGATGGGTTATTAAGAACCTTTGCCAGAATGATGTATCAAGATTTCATCAGGAATATCCCTCAACTTGGGAAGAAGCCTTTGTATCATCCGGTAGCCCTGTATTTCCGGCTCATATCTGCCAGAGACGTAGAAAAGAGACATTAGAACTTGAAAGGAAGGGCTTACAGCCTCTTAAACGTGGGGACTTGATAGTCCAGTACGACAAAGAGATGCTAAAGGCTTTAAGAGAGCAGGGCAAGACTTCTTATGAGGATTTAAGATTCGCTATTGATAAAGTTGAATTTGTAGAAAATTCGAGAGGATTTATACAGATTTGGAAAGATTTGAAAAAGGGCGGAGTTTATAGATACGCTGGTGGTGTTGACGTTGCCGAAGGACTTGCACAGGGGGATAGAAGTGAAATCAGAGTTATGGATAGAGAAGATAGTGAAATTGCTCTTACTTGGAGCGGGCATATTGACCCTGATTTACTTGGTGAAGAAATTCATAAGATATGGTTTTTCTTAAATAAGGACGTACATTTCGCTATTGAGAAGAATAATCATGGTCTTACAACGATTATGAAATGTTTCAAACTTGGAGTAAATCTTTATTACAAACAAGGTTTCAATCAGGGATATGAGACACAGAGCCATGAAGTAGGATTTAGTACAAACATAAAAACTAAACCCATAATGATAAACGAGTTAAACGAGTGGATTCGTGAAGGACTTTTTACAGACAATGACCCCGATTTTTGGAATCAGACTTTGACGTTTGTTAAGAACGCAAGGGGTCAAATGCAGGCAGAGGGTAAAGATTCCGACCCGAATGTTAAATGTTTTGATGATAAAATTATTGCGGAGGGTCTAACAGTAATGTGTTCGCAATGGTTATCGAATTTCAGACCCGAAAAAGATATACCAAGATACGCCAGAAGCTATGTCTTGAAAAACAATAAACCAAAAGGCGTAACTAAATTTTAGGAGATTATTATGCACATATTTTTTGAAAACCCAAATGCTACCTCATCGACTGTCGTTACTAATGAAATGTATAACGATGGTGCTGGGAATATTTATATCGGCACAAACAGGGGTATCACACAGATTAAAGGCGGTACAACAGGTGCCACAACTTTAGCAAGTGCCTCTATTACAGGAGCCGCAACAGTAGGAACAACTTTTCAGGTTACAGGCGCAACTACCTTATCGAGTACAACCTTAATAAGCGGAATTACTACTTTTAAGACAGCGCATGATGGTGTTTTGCATGGTGCTGGAACTTCTTCTACCAAGACTACATCTACAACCGCAGGCGCTAAATTCATGTCTTATTATACTTCTTGCAATGCTACAAGTGATGATTCAAGGGGTCTTTATCTGAAACATCACATTACAGGTATAGGTGGTGGTGGTGATGCCGCAAGATTTTACGGTGAAGTCGTTGACGTAGCAGGCGCAACAGCAAGAGGCGCACACATATCTTTGGGTTTTGGTACAACCGGAAGTATTACGGGACTTGGAAGTGCGATTACTGGTACTTTGCACGTTCCGGGTGCTATGACAAATGGTACTTATACGGTAATTAACGCAGAAATTAACGCAGATGCCGCTACATCTAACTTATCAGGTGCGGCTTCAAAATCATTCTTCAGAGTAGGCGCAATCGGTGATGGTACGGGTGCGGCTTTAATTATGGATGATATGTTCTTGTTTGACTTTATCAATGCGGCTGGTTCGGGTAAAATGATTGATTCAGATAAAACAGCGTTAACAGGAAAAGCGGGTATTCCGATTTCTATTAATGGAACTTTATATGGTTATATACCAATCGTAACGGGGTCGTAATGAAAAAACAGCTTGAAGCAAGATTAGAAGAATTAAACAAGCAGGTTGAACAGGCTTTGGCAAACTTGAATTATTTAAGTGGTGCAAGGGATGAAATAACTCATGTCCTTAGAACACTAAATGAACCTCCTGTAATCGTGGACAAAAATGCTGATTAAAGGATTTGAACAGAAAAGTGAAGTTGACAATGCTCTTGATAATGTCTTAGACAAAGTTCAAGAGCAGGGCTCGGCAGGTATATCAACTCCTGAAACAAAAACTACTATGGGATTTATTCATAAAGGTTTTTATATTCAGGCACTTTCACCCGATGGTGTCAAATGGAAAGCAATGGCAAGGGATATGTTTCATAAAGCATTAACCCTTGAAAGTCAGTGGTGCTTAAATGACAGAGACGCTATTCAGGAAGTTATGAAATATGTTGATATACTAACAAGGAAACTTGTATGAAAACTCCACTAACCGTTTCTGATTTACTTGCGAGGCATAATTCTGTTATACCTTATTTTAATGAATTATGGACAAGTGCGGATGAAAACGAAAGATACAAACAAGGTATTCATTCTCCCGAAGTCAAAGCCGCAATAGAAAAGCAGAATAGAGTTGATTACGTCATTAACATGATGACAACCAAACTTAATCAGATTTTATCTTATCAGCAAAATAATAGGACTGAATTTAAGATAAAAGCTACTATTGACCCGATGGATGAAATTAAGGCTTCTATCGGGAATATAGTCTTTAAAGACTTTGAGCATAGGACTAACTTTAAGTATCTTGAAAGCGATATAGCTGATTCGGGTATTACGGTAAAGTATGGAGTAGCAAAGATTTATCTTGATAAAGACTCTCAATTAAATAATGTAGTTATGGTAAAAGATTTAGACTACAAGAATTTTATTTGGGATTCAAACGCAACTACCTATACTAAGAAAGATGCTTTGTTCATGGCTGAACTTGAAAAAGTTTACAGATTACAGATAAGACAGGAATATGGTAAAGAAGCATCTGAACATAGAGTAAGTGGAGAAAATTTTGAGTGGGGACGGAATTTAGATGCTTATTATATCAGTCCGAATCCAGATAATCAAGATTACGATATTATTACTAAATTTACTCATTACGAAAAAGTTTTAAGAGATTATTATATTTTAATTTTTAATGATTATGTTAATAAGACTCGAATAGTAGAGAAGTTCAGAGATAAGAAGAAAGCAGAATATAGACAGAGAGAACTTTATCTTACTTACTTAGATGATGATTTAGAACTGCCTGAAAGTTCAGTAGATAAATCAGTTGAAACAGAACTTGATAAATATGTCTTTACTATGGATTCGATTCTTGAATATGAAGAAACAGAGTTAAAAGACTTCCCTTATGGGATTTATCAGTCATTTACTTTTAAAGATAAAGTTTGGTGTTTCGCTGACATATTAAAACCATTACAGCAATTTATTGACAGATATTTCAGTCAGATTGATTACGGTCTTGGGAAAGATATTAAGAATGTTTACGAGTTAGCAGTTAATCAATTAGCTGATGGACTGGATTACCAAAAGGCTTTGGATATTATTGAGGAAAGCGGTATAGTTCCCGTAAAAGCGGTTAACTCTATAAACGCAGTAAGAAGTCAGGGAATAAATCCTCAATGGACTCAAATGATTACTTTGGTTCAGTCTTACTTGGAAGATATAGCTGGAGGTAGAAGTTTTCAGGGACTTTCAGAGGGGGCTAATGAATCGGGAGTTTCGGTAGAGAAGAAAGCACAGCAGGGAGCTTTAATAGCGGCTTTGTTTTTAGAAAACATAAAGAGATGGAAAAAAGATTTAGGAGAAAAACTTCTTTGGTGGTTCAATAAATACGATACAGCAGAGAGAGTTATAAAAGTAGCGGGTGGAGAACTTAACCCGGAAATGCTTCAATTATTACAAGGACAAGGTTCGTTTGCTCCTTCAATGCAAGAACCTAATAGCGGATATGTAAAGATAAACTCTACACCTTTAACAATTTTTAGAGACGCAGAGTTTGAACTTACGGTAAGCGATAATCCTTATAGCGAAACTTTAAGAGAGCAAAAATATACTAAATTGCTTTTAGTTGGTCAGACAATGCCGGAGATTAGGACTGTACCAGAATATTTGGGATTGGTTTTAGATACACAAGATATTGATTATAATACTAAGCAAAAATTAATAGTTGGTTTTGAGAATCAATTAAAAGCGCAACAACAAATGGCACAGGCTGAAATGGCGCAGAAGCAGAAAGAATCACAAAATAAGAACGACATTGAACAAAGTAAATTAAGATTACAAGCCCTTGAATTAGGGATAAATGCCGGAAAACCTGAAAAGGCAGAAAAGAAATGATAATCTACATTGAAGGTAAAAGAGTACAGATTAAAAGCAATCTTCCCATTGAAGCAAAATGGAATGAAAAAGAGCAAGTTTTAGAAATCGAATATACAAAAGAAAATGGAGAGAAAAAGAAATATCTTTTAAGAAAAAGTTTTAAGGACGGACTCGTCCTCAATTAGTCAACAACAAAAAGGAATACAGAAATGGCAGAGCAAGCTGAAAGCACTCTCATGCAAGATTTACACGACTCAGTCGGTAGTCAAAATGACCAAACCGAAAATGAAATCGTAGAAAAAGAAGTTGAAACTAAAGAAGTCTCAAAAGACCAATCTGAAGTCTCAACAATAACGGAAGAATTTGCTAAGAAAGCAGGATTACCAACTTCGTTTGTCGGAAAGTCTATGGACGAACTCCCTAAAGCGATTAGGAACTTGCAAGCAAATTATACGCAAAAGTCTCAGGCGTTATCTGAATTAGGAAAGAAAGTTGAACAACTCGAAAAATCGATTATGAGTCAGGCAACTAAAGCCGAAAAAGAAGAGACAAAAGAAATAATCGAAGAAATACCAGACCCCGTTACTGACCGTCAAGGATTTAATAGATGGTTGGAGAATAGGGACAAACGGAAAGAATCTGACCTCGAAAAGAAAATCGGCGATATGTTCGAGAAAAAATTCGGCAACCAGATTAAAACCGTTGAAGATTATACTAATAAACAACGAGAAAATCAAATTATGACCTCTATAATGGATTCTGTTGATGAGGGTACAGATGTAGATAATTTAATTCTCGAATGGGGCGAAGCCAATGGTGTTCGTGGGAACGATGAAGAAATCAAATATTGGTTTAATCATCCCGAACAAATGGCAAAATCGGTGATTAACTTTTATAAAGCCAGTAAATTTGAAGAACTTTCATTAAAGAAAGAAAAAGAAATTGGCGATGAAGTTGTAAAGAAAACTTCTAAGACTATAAAAGAGATTAATCAGAAAAAATCTACCGATTTGAATAGTGTCAAACGAGAAAGTAAAGAATCGAAAGACCCATTGATGGAAACACTTATAGATATGGTCTCAGAATAAGGAAAAATTAAAATGGCTTATACAACCACAGTAATCGGCACACAGACAACTGTTAATCAGTTAGCCGCAAATCAAATGCCAGATGTAGATAGATTTCTATATCTATTAGAACCATATCAGACTCCGCTTATGCAGAGTTTGTATTTCAGCAAAAATTCAAGCGAAAAAGTAATCAACGAAAATGGTAAATTCAGTTGGTTCGAAGATGAGTTATTCCCGCATCAGACAACTATTACCAATATCACAGGTGGAGCTACTTCGGAAGATAACATTACCGTAGGTTCTTATACCGTATTCAACGTAGGTGATGTATGGTTAATTGACACAACCGAACAAGTTGTATACATTGATTCATTAGACTCTAATCAGGTTGATATAACAATCCTTGATGGTTCAACACTCATTACAGCTTGTACCACAGGTTACATGAGAAAAATCGGTTCAAGAAACCATGAATTTGACGTTGCAAGAACAGCCGCTTTCACAAGTGAAATTGAAAAATTCAACTATTGCACAATTCATTCTGAAACAGTAACAACCTCTGGTCGTTATCAGGCAGGCGAGAAATATACCAATGGTAAATCTCACGCTGAACAGGTAAAGAAAGCTACATTACAGATGAAACTTACCTTTGAAAGAAATTTCTGGTTCTCGACACTTGCATATAGCGGAACAATTTCTACCAATTACAGAATTACCTTTGGCGAAGGTTTCTTGGGTAGAGTAACAACTAACAAAATTCCTTATACAGGCACAATTACAGAAGATGTATTTGAAGATTTTTTAAAGACAGTTATGCAGAAAGGTTCAAAGACAAGAGATATTTATGGTGGTGCTGATGCTATAATGGATATAAACAAATTCATCAAGAACAAATATCAGTTACAGAACATGACCAAAGAATACGGTATCAACGTAACAACATATTTGACTCCTTTCGGTGAAGCAAAAATCAAATGGAATCCTATTTTTGAAGGCAAATTCTCTTACTCATTATTTGCTGTTGACCCCAAAAATATCAAAATGAGATATATGGATAGTGATGATAAAGGTTCAAGAAAATTCAGATTAGAGCAGAATGTTGAAACTCCGGGTACAGATGGTAAATCAACAAAACTGTTAGCTGATATTGGATGCCAGATTCCAAATGAAGAAGTTCATGGAATTTTATATAAAGCATAATTTAACGGGGACGAAAGTCCCCAAATAAAAGGGAGAACCTATGTATCATTTTTTTTCAGATGGAACCCATAAGGGAACAAAACTTTGGGATAACGGCAGAAAACTTGCCGAATTTCAAAAAATGGTTGGTGTACAATGCGGTTATTTTTGTACAGAAGATGCCGAAATAGCAGAGTCTATAAGAAAATATCCTCTTTTTAATAGGAATATACGAGAATCAAAAGATGGTAAAGTACCTAATTTCGAGAAACCTCCGCAAGTGAATTATATACAGAAAGATTCCGGTGTTGAGGTAATTAAGATTGAGGAAAATTTACCAAAAGCTGAGCCTCCGAAAGAAGTTAAAATTGACACCTCCAAATTTGTCCGTTATGGTGAGCTTAAAGCTAAACTTTTTAATGAAAAGGGAGAAATCAAAAAGCCTTCTCCGCATTTCAAAAAAGAGGAGATTGCTCAATTATTAACCGAGTTCGAAGAACTCAAGAAACAAATAGAGGTATAAAATGTCAGTAAACGCATATCAACAGCACACATCTTATTTTGTTGAATCCACAGTCCCTACCAACGGTGTCGGTGGTAAATGGGGACAAGAAGGTTATACTTATGGTGTGACCGACACATCTGCGGTATTAGCGAATACAGCAAACGCATTAGTTAGTTATCCTTTCGGTTATCGTGCCGCTTCGATAGCAACCAAAACAGTAGCAGTAAATACAGTTCCAAGAAACCATTTCTCCGGAACAAAGTTCCTTTGTGGTATGAATGTAGTTGTAGCTTATGACGATGTTGTAGCTATTCTTTCTCTTTCTGCTTCTTATGACGGCACAAATTGGACAGACATTGCAACCGTTATAGCCGATACCACTCCAAACGTAACAGGTGTAAAACAGGCAATAGTTGACTTATCAAGTACCTATGCGCCTTATTACAGACTTACATTCAATTCGAGTGGCTTAAATATGGGAACTTCCGGAACAGCAAAATTCTTTTATTGTGTACCCAATCCTTCTTAATTCATTGGGGGCGTTTAGCCCCCTTAAATAAAGGTGATTCATGGCGACAGGTGATTTGGCGAAAGCTCTAAAGGCAAAAGTAAGAACTTCTTTAGACGAAGCAAGTGCGGGTTTTTGGACTGATACTGAAATTTATGCGGCGTTAAATGATGGGCAGAAAGAAATTGCTAATATTATTTTGACAATGTATAAACAGAGAAGCAAGATAACTAATAATGAGAAGTTACCCGAAATACTAAGAGCTTTATTAGCGACAACTACAACAGCAACGGGTACTGGAAATTTGCCAGCAGACTATTGGACTTATCTTAATTTGTATGTTACTACTACCAATGTACCAATTTACATTCGTGGAGATGGGGTAGATAGACACCAAAGGCTTAATACTTACTTAGTAAGTTCTTCTACACAGCCTTATGTCTCGATTTCGAGCACACAAGTTGTCCACGAAACAGGTTCAATAGCTTGGATGATGGACTATTTAAAAGTAATAACCGATATGTCCGATTCGGTTGACCCCGTATTACCTGTTATGGCTTATAACGCAATAGTGAGTTATGCAATAGCTTTCTTATTAAACAAAGACGAAAATCCAAGAGCAAGTCAAGAGTTTCAAACATTTTTTACATTAACCCAAACTTTATATATATAGGTGAGATATGGCGGCAACATTATTACAATTAAGGGATGAATTAATTTTAAGAGCAGATGTAAGAAATCACCCTCAATTTCCGACTCTTAGATTAAATAGAATTATAAATCACTCTGCAAGATACGTCCAGACTCAACTTAATGGTTTGGGGATGAAGAAGTGGGAAACATCTATTGCAACAGGGACTTTAAGTTCGGGGACTTTCGGTGCGGTAAGTACAAAAACTTTCTTAGTTACTGTTTTAACAGGTATGTTGGAAAGTCCGGCATCAATTAGATTTATTGAGACTACAGACGGTTCTATGGGAAAAGGGTTGGCTTATCCTATCGATGAAGGAGTGTTCCACGAACAACTTTCAAATACTTATCTTGCACCTACTTTAACAAAACCAGCTTTTGCAAGGATTTCAGGGACTATACATTTAGCTCCAACTACAATAACAGGTGGTACGGTGCATTATTATAAATGTATTACAGATTTAAGTTCTGACTCTGATATTACAGAAATACCTACAGAATTTGAAGATTTTATTTTACAGAAAGCGGTTATTGAAGTAGAGGCGGATTTAAACAGAATCGAGAATAAAGAAAATAAAATTCAGGCTTTAGAAGCAAATTTAGCCACCGTTTATGCTAAATTCAATGGTAAACAGGCAGAATTGAATAGAAGTGCGGCAACAACAAACGCTAAACTTTCGTAGGTAAAATATGACTTTACAAGATATTAGGGATGATTTTGTAGTAAAATATAAACTCGAATGTCAGAAAAGAGGCGCAAAAGAAATACAGTTTGGCGACAAGATTATTGCTAAATGGATTTCGGATGCTCAACAGGATATTCAAAGACGACACAATATTTTAAGTGGTGAATATACTCTGATTATGATAGAGGATGAATTTAGTTATGAACTACCTACCGATTGTTCAAACATAACTAAAATTACAGTTGATAATGTGCCTTTAGACAGAGTTAATTTAGGCGAGATGCAGGAAATTGTAACTGCCGAAGGTACACCGACAAGATATGCGATTAAATTAGCCGATACTCTCTCCGTTCAGTTTGATTTAAGTGAAGCGGATAAAGAATTGACCGTTTATTATGATGTAGATACCAATTATGCTTCTGACTCTGATAATGATTGGGGCGGATTTAATGGTAAGTTTTATGGCAGTTTAAGACTCCCACAGAGATATAACAGAGCCGTTGTACTTTATATCCTTTCTGAAATTTATGATGATATTTTACCGAAATACGAAAAAGAGATGAACTCTTTAAGAGAATCGCAGTATAGGAATAGAACTTCTACTAAATATTCAATGGGTGGTTATTAGTGGATTTAGTAATCAAGAACATAGCGGGAGTTAATGAATCACAAGACCCCGAAAGCATAAAAGAAACCGAAGCAACGGTATTAAAGAATTTTGTCCTTAATAAGTCTATTGGCAAGCCTGTTAAAAGAGGTGGAATAAATCTTTTTAATACAAATGCCGGAGCCGCTTACTCTTTACACGATATTTTGGATAGTGCTGGAGCAAATTATGTTGTGGGACAGATAGGTACTAACTTTTCAAAATCTTTAAGTGGTACAGGTGCGTGGAGTGCGGTAAAAGGTAGTTTGACTTCTAACGCAAAGACAAGATTACAGACTTATAACAACTCTCATTACATTACAAACGGTACAGATGCGCCTTTTATTATCACAGGAAGCGCATTTGCAAGTGTATATACTTATAATATTACAAAACCCGATGTAAGTGGCATTACTTCAATAAATACAACAGTCCCCGCTTTAACTCCAAATACATATTATCAATGGGTAATGGTTTATGTAACTGCTTCTGGTGAATATTCTGCACCTTCTGCACCATTTACACATTTTTGTGCTAATTCCAATATAACAGCAAACTCTACATATAGAGGTGTGCAATTTTCAAATTTACCTGTTAGTTCGGATGGAAGAGTAGTGCGACGTTTAATTTTCAGGACAACAGGTGGTGGAAATATATTTTATTTATGTCAATCAATAGATAATACCGCTACCGTTTGGTCTGACATTTATCCTGATACGTCTTTAGACCAATCAGAGTATATAACTTTAGTAAGTACATTGGATACCGCAAAATATGTTACGACTTATCAAGAAAGGTTATTTTGGGGGAATATAGGCATTGCAGACTTTATACCGGATATGGTTTATGGTACTGTAAGTTCTATGAGTGCCGCAAATGGTTATTCTTTCAATGGAACTGCTGGTAGTGGCGGGTTATTGACCGCAGGGACTTATTATTATAAAATAGTTTTTGTTGATTCAACAGGAAAAACCTCTGCGAGTCGGGCGTCTATAAGTGTAACCGTTGGAGCGAATGGAAGAGTAACTTTTGGTGCAGTACCCGTACCATTAGACCCAAGTTATCAAATTAGACTTTATCGTTCAACTGATAATGTTACTTTTTATTTCCTAAATATCGACCCACGTTCTAATGACGATGCGGGAGGAACGGCCGTTACAAGTGAAACCTTGCCTAGTGCAACCTCTTCATCTACTACTTTTAATAGTTCGGTTGTATATACAGAAATAGGCAAACCATCACAAATAAACACCATAAATATTACACAGGTTCTACCTGATAATGGTGATGAAATAACGGGTATTTTACCCGTTGCTGATGGAATATTAGTTTTTAAAAGGAACTCAATAGCACAGATATTTGTCTTTGGTAATCCATTAAATTGGAAAGTCCAGACCGTAACTACTCAAATAGGGTGTGATTCTCCCAACTCAATTCAGAAGATAGGAAATAGGATTTATTTCATATCAAATAAACAAGTTTATAGATTTCCAGATAGTATAAATACTCCGATTTCTATTCCCAAAAGAACGACTTTAAGTGGACTTACTACTCTATACGACTCTGCTTACTCAAATTATTATCAGTGGTATATTTTGGCGGGTGTTTTTGATTCCCTAAATAAATTAGTGGTTTATGATGAATTATTGAACTGTTGGTATGAATTTACCTATGTAGGGAATATAAATACTTATTCGGTGATAGAAAAGACTTTAGGAACCACAAAGGGAACTTTACTTTTAGGTGGCACTTATCTTTATAAATATGATGAAAGCGTGTCTTTAGATTACGAAGCGGCGGCAACCACACAAGAAATAGTACCTACGTTTACAAGCAAGACTTATACTTTTGAAGAGGCAAATGCTTTAGGAAGATTAAGAAAGTTATATGTCGATTATAAGAAAAAAGACGACCAGACGGCTACATTTACTCTATTAAATCCGCAAGATTCAGGTAATTTGACCGTTAGCGACACTACCAATTCGACTTTATCAACTGACTATAAGAATTACGAAAAAGAAACAGACGCAATGACGGGCGCAATTAGAACTTGCAACAAAATAAATCTAACCGTTACAGGTGCGGGAGTTACAGAACTTAATACCGCAAAACTTAAATACAGGATAATCAATCGTGGCAAACGACAAATTTAATCCAGATTACAAATATTCTCCGGCTTTAGAAAATGGAAAGTTAAGACCGTCTATCAAATCAGTCCTTAAAGGTACTCCCTTTATTGAGACTTTGACGAGTGGCAATCTTAACTTTTTATACGCCTTTAATGGTGATTGGGTCAAATTTAACGTAAATGCCGAAGATGAATTGAGAGTTAAAAAACTTGGTATTGGTTTGAGTAATTCAGACCCGATAACTTATGATTTAACCTTGAATGATGGTTTACAGTTCGGCAATCCAAGTTATACAGCCGGAAGTTATAAATTTGATGGTGCGGGATTCTTATTTGATTATAATAACTCCTATTCAGGTGAAAGTTTTTTAAGTATAGATAATATTTTAGTTAGAAAGACTTTAACAGTATTTGACCTTTTAATCATTCAGAAACGATTTACCAATGGTTCTTTATTTATCTCAAATGGTGCTAAAGTAGCGAGTGTTAATGGAACTACAATTACTTTCGAAGACCCGACTAAATTAGGTGCGTGTCCTTTTGCCGCAGGTGATTTGATTTTCACGATTAGATTTAGAATGGATTCAACTACGGTAATGAAAAGTTGTTATGCTACCGTAAGTTCTGTTTCTGGTAATTCGGCTGTTGTCTCTTATGATTCGGGTACTTTTAGTGTTGGGGATGAAGTTGCGAGAGTTGGCAATACTACCGATGCAACACGACAAGGCATGGTTTATTTGACCTCTGATGATACAACAGCACCTTATATAGACATTGTTACAGGTGTGAGCAGTTGGGCGGCTTGGAACTCTACCAATAAGGTGGTGGCTCGTTTAGGACGATTAAAAGATTTACCAACAACCTCTTTTGGGACATTACCAGATGTTATAGGACTTTACCTTAAAAACAACATCTATATTGACGATGGCAGTATTAACATGGGTACTACCGGATATGTAAGAGCCGGACAAACCGCTTACAATACAGGTTCGGGATTCTGGTTAGGCTATACAGGTGGAGTTTATAAGTTTTCATTAGGCAATTCAACTACAAATTATATTACTTGGGATAATACAACTTTAACGGTAGCGGGAACGGTAAATATTGTAGGTGGTACAGGGTTTCCAAATACTTATTATAGTGCCTCTACAAGTCCTCCGGCGACACCCAAACTACAAGATATTTGGTATCAAACCGATACCGGAAAAATGGTTAGATACAACGGTTCGGCATGGCAAGATACGGCAAATGATACCACTTTAGCTCTTACAACAGGCGTTTCTTTAAGTGGTGGGGGAATAACTTTAGGAACTTCGGCGGCTTTTAAAAGCGGAATGACCTCTTATGTAGATACCACAAATGCGGGTTTCTTTTTAGGACTTGTTACCAGCGTGCCTAAATTTAAGATGCAAAACGCAGGTTCTACAAAATACTTTTTATATGATGGTGCGGATTTAAGTTTAGTTGGTGGTACAATTACAGGCGGGACTATTCAGACGGCTACAAGTGGACAAAGAATCGTAATGGCTGGCGCAACTAATGATATAAAGTTTTATGATTCTTTTGGTAATTTAACAGGGACTATTTATGGTATTTTTTCCTCACCGAAAACAATTCTTTATATTTTAGGTGATGAAATAGTGGATATTACAGCCACAACGTATGTGCGCATTAATAGTAAATTAACTATTCCTTCACATGAATTTTCGGTTGGAACAAAATTCGATGTTAATTCGTCAGGACAATTAACAAGAGTAAATGACTTAGTAGCTTCAAGTTATACAGGATATGTTTTAGGAAGCGATGGAACGAGTTATACTCCTTTAAGTTTGACAACAAATGACTTTAATTATTCGGCAGGTGCAATTTCAATAGACTATACAAACGGTCAAGCGGCATCAACTTCGACAAAGGGATTTTTGACCTCAACAGATTGGAACACGTTTAATGGTAAAATCGGGGCAAGTGATAACAATGTGCTTACAGGTTCAATATCATTTACTCCAGACGCTTTCACCTTGACAGCAACAGCAACTATTTCGGCAACGGCAAAAAAGACAGTTTCGGTTACACCAACATCTGCTTATGATAATTTAACCACGATTTCAGACGGAACAGACGGGCAAGAATTGACAATAGTAAATGTAAATGCAAGTTACAATATATTAATAGATGAAAGTGGGAATATCTACAATGGTGGTGCGGCTGTCACATTAAGTCAGTATCAAACCGCATCTTATGTTTATATAAATGGTTTAACTAAATGGGTACTAAAATCAACAACAGGCTCAACAGCCTAAAGGAGTTCAAAATGAATAGCTTGAAGCTAACAGAAGTAGAAAAAACACAGATTGCAGAAATCAACTTAAAAGTGCAAAATAATCAGTTGGTTATTGAAAATGCGCAGTTAAAAATTGAAGTAGCAAAAAACTCGATTACACAACTTACAAATAGTGCAAATAGCATAATCAATCAGTTCTGCAAACTTAACGGTAAAGACCCGAATAAGATAGTAAACTTTGTTGGACAAGAAGAAATTATTTTCCAAGAAGAAGCCAAAAGCGAGGATAAATCTGAACAGGAGGCATAAATGCCATTTAACATGAATGACCCGACAACTCAGGGATTCTTAAAAATGTTTCTGGGTAAACAGTATGGCGGTTGGAGCAATGATGCCGAAAGTATGTATAACTCTATGACAAGCGGACAATCGGAGGGTAGCGGACTCTCCGATTACTCCGGTATTCAGGACTTGCTTAAAAAGCGTTCTGAAACAGGCATGGAGAATTTAGGTACATATAGGCAAAACGCACAAACAGCCGTAAACACAGGATATAACAAATCGGCACTTGGATTAAAGGAATCTTTAGCCCAAAGTGGACTACTTAGAAGTGGTGTTGGTGCATCGGCTCAAATGGGACTTGACGCAAGCCGTATGGGTGCTTTAGGCGGTGTTGAGGAAGGTTTAATGCGAGAGAATGAGTCTTATAAAACAAATGCCTTACAACAACTTATGGGGCTTAATCTGAATATCGACTCACAGACCTTACAGAAAATGGGGCTTGACCAGAACGCTTTACTTGCACTTATGGGGTACGGACAAACAACAGATACGGCGGCATTACAAGACCAAAGAGAATCCTCCGGTGGTTTGGGTGGACTTTTAGGCGGTATAGGCGGTATGTTTTTAGGTGGTTTAGGCGGTTCTTTGGGTTCTTCTTTAGGTAAAAAATGGTTCTAATTAGGAGCATATATGGCTGATTTTTTAAGAAGTTTTGAAAGACGGTTTACTCCGGCTTTTGGACAAATGTATCAAAGAGGTTTCGAGAGTGCCGAAGAAGAAGCCGTTAGACAGGCTAAACTTGATGAAAAAGCACAACAGCAACAGGGTTTACGAGACTTATTAGGTGCTTCTAATATCACCCCCGAAGAAGTTGGAATACGATTCTCTCAACTTGGACAACCAGAACAACGGGCTTATAGTTTATTCCAAAAGATGAAAGCCCCAAAAGAAGTTAAGTATTCCAACGTATTCAGAGAGGGAAATAAACAGTTTGGATTAAACGAACAAGGTGAAAGAGTAGAGATAGGTGGTGCGCCTTTACCAGAAGAAGAACCTACTTATATTTACGACCCTAATTTGCCAAATGTTATGAAACAAGACCCAAGAACAAAACAACTTATACCAACTGATATTATAAATCCTAAATATAAGAAGCCTACTTTTGAGAAAGAAGTGAGGGGAAAATACGACCCAACAACGGATACGATACCTGTTGAAGTTCAAACTTATGAAAAAGGTGGTACAGAACCAATTAAATCTGTTATAAAACATTTAAGTGTTAAAGAGTCTGGTATCGGTGGGAATAAACTAAAAAAAGAAGCCCTTGCCGATTTAGACCAACAGGAAAAAGAAATTATTGCTCTTAAAAATAGAATAAGTAATAAGGTTTCAGGTGTTAAGGTAGGTGAAGATGAAAGTCTTTATATCGACACCCCGAAAGGCAGAATACCACTTACACAATATCAATCAGATATAAAGAATGAATTATGGAAACGTTCTGATTCTTTTACAAGTGAAATTAAGAATATGCTTAGTGATAAAGGGAAAAAGTTTTTAAGAGAACTTTATGGGACGGAAATTAAAGAAAAAGGTAAAGTAGTTAAAGGCAAAAATCAGAAACCAAATTTAAGTGATTTTAGTTCGAGTTTGGCTGATTGGTGGAAAAATGGTGAAATAGACGAAGCCGATTATAAACTATTAAAATACTATCGAACCGGAACATATCACGGTATAGAGGAATAATGGGTAAAGTTAAATCTTTACAAGAAATTTACGATGAAAGGCGAAAGACAGAAGAAAGTTATGTAAAGCCGGAAGAAAAAGAAAAAGTTGGCATATCTTCTCGTCCCGTTCCTGTAACAGAAGTCTTTAGCGACCCAAGAAAGATTCTAAAGGGTTCGGAGATGAATATCGAGGACGCAACAAAGATAGTAAGTGGTATCTTGGGAGAAAATAGAGGTGGTGCGCCGATAGTAGGACAAAGGGAAAGAGATTTAGATTTAAGAAGTAAATTAGCATTAAAAGCGGTTGAAACAATGCGGGATATACCCCTTGATATTGCAACAGCACCAAGCAAAACACTTGCTAAAACTCCGGTAAACGTTGCTAATGAATTGATGAAAGCAGGAGAGGAAACAGAAAAAGGCAACTTAATTGGTGGATTATTAGGCACGATAAATGCTGGTGCAGAAACCTTTATGGGTGCGTTAAATGCAGTACCAATGATGGCGATGTTTACGGCGGGTATGGAAACAGCAAAAAAGGCAGGATTAGGCGATGTAACACAAAAAGTTATGTCCCCTATTTCTACCATTACAAAAGCAATAGGAATTGAACCACAAAATTATACCGAAGAACAATTACTAAAAATGGGTGATATGGGTGCGGTTCTTTTTGGTATGAAAAAAGTAAATGATTTAGCAAAAGGTAGAGAGGTACAAAATGCCGTTAAAGAAGGGAAAATCGAACAAAGTAATATCGAGCAATATCAGAGAACTCCTGAAATCGGGCAAAAGACCGCAGAAACAGGCGGTGGCAATCGCATTGAAAAAGGCGGGGAAATCAAAATACCAGAAATAAAAAATGCTGGCGAGGCTATTAAATTAGGACGTTCTATTGAAGGTAATCCAGAAGCCATAAAAGTTTTAGAGGATACAAAAGCACAAAAACAACAGGAAGCACAAAAAGCACAGGAAACATATAAACAGACCAAAACTGATGTGGATTTTGATATTGCACAGCAGAAAACTCTCGATGCACAGTTAGCAAACGAGGCTTATGACAGAGCAACGGGCAAGATGAATGATAAAGGGGAATATATTTCTTCCGAAGGTTTAACTGGTATAACACAAACTGATATTAATAAATCCAGAAATCTTAGAGGTGTTGAACTTTTAGAAAAAGAAGCCTCTCAAACTTGGGGAGAAGATTGGAATAAAGCCAACAAGCAAATAGAAACAAAAGAAATAGACCCTGTTTTTTTAGAAAAAGACATAGTAAAAAATAAGAGAACACCCAATAGTATAGAAGAAGCCGCACTTGCAAAACGTAGAATTGACTTAGAAAAAGAATATGATGTGGTATATAATCAACTTAAAAACGCCGACGAAGGGACTAAAGCACAGGCAAAATCAAGATTAGCGGTTGTTGAAGATGCTTTAGATGTAAACGACAAAGCATTATTCTATGGTGGAGCTGAATTAGGTCGTGCATTAAATTTTAGGAAAATTCTTATTCAGGAAGATGCCTCTTTAGCAAGAAATATGCAGAGAGCCAAAGTGGCTAACAATGGGAAAGAGTTACCAGAAAATATTAAAACAGGGTTAGAGAGTACGATTAAAGATTTACAGAATAAAATTAAAGAATATGAAACATATACAGATAAGATAGTAAACGAGAAAGTACAAACACAAATAGACCAATTTAAAGTTGAAAATATCTACGAACAACGTAAGGCGAAAAGGACTTACACAAAGCAAGAGTTAAAAGCTGAACGTAGTGACTTATATAAAGAGCTTTATAAAATTACATCCGGACAGGCAAGTGCAAATCCATTTGCAAATCCAGAAGCCCTAAAGATAGTCGCTAAACTAACAAAAAATCTTGTGAATGAGGGATATTTAACAGCCGAAGCATTGGTTGACGCTATGGCAAAGGAATTAAAAGATATATTTGGGGATATTAATAAGAGAGATTTAAGAGATGCTATTAGTAAATATGGCATCAATCCAGAAAACAGACGTAGTGAAATCTCAAAACAAATTGCCGATGTACGTTCACAGGCTACTTTAATATCTAAAATTGAAGATTTACAGTCTGGTAAAGAAGTTATAAAAAAGCAAAGCAATAAGACAACGCCAAGCGAAACATTAATTGAATTACAAGAAAAATATAAAGAGGAATTAAATAAAAATAAAATTGATAAAAACTCTCCAGAAGCTAAATTGGAAAACCGTAAAAAAGCATTAACAAAACAATTAGAATCTTTAAGAGATGAAGTAGAAATAATTGAAAGGACAAAACAAATACCAGAAAGCAAAAAACGAGAGGGTATAACTTTAGACGAAGAGGGAAATAGAATAAGGGCAGATATTGAGAAATTAAGGGAAAGAAAAAACCAAATAATTAATAGAATAAAATATGATAATCGCAATTTAACTGAAAAGGCGTTAGACTATGCAGTTAAATGGAGAAGGGCTGTAATTCTTTCAAGCGTTAATACAATAGGTAAGCTTACATCGGCGGCTTTAGGGCGTACAATAACAACACCAATAGAAGAAGCCATTGGAAGTGGTATAAATAAAATACCATATATCTCTAAGATAGCAGAAAAAGCACCGAGAGAGGGTGGGTCGTTAAATGTTAAAGCAGAAGCAAAGGCATTAAGTCAATTCTTTGAAAGAGCTACATATAGAGACATTAGGGATGTTGCAAAAACGGGAAAAAGTTCTTTAGACTATTTATATGGTAAAAAATCAGATTTGCCTCCAGAAGCATTAGAATTTTTCGGACATTTACATGGGGCATTAAAAGTAACGCCAAAACGAGCAGAATTTTTCCGTTCTTTAGAGAAACGTGCTGAATCTGCGTTGCGAAATGGAGAGGATATAACAAATCCCGAAGTACAAGCAAGATTGGGGGCGGAATCGTATGTAGATGCAAACAGAGCCATTCTAATGAATAATAACGCCATAAATGATTTACATAGACAGATTTTGGGTGCATTAAGGAATAAAGGTTTGGGTGGTAAAATTGCGGGTGCTACTACACAAATTTTACTACCCATCGTTAAAGTACCAACTAATTACATGATAGAGGCTTCTTCTTATGCTATTGGTGGGTTAAAAGCATTAGTAAAGGTTATAGCGAATAAAGGCGTAGAAAATTTGACACCAGAACAGGCGGATTATGTTATTAGAGCATTAAAGAAGCAAACTATTGGTGGTGCTGTAATGTTATTGGGATATTTAAATGCTGACAATGTAGGCGGATATTACCAATATGGAGAAAAAAGAGAAAAGGGGGATGTCAAGGCTGGCGGTTTAAGAATTTTTGGAGTAGATGTCCCTAAATTTATGGTACATACTCCGGTTCTTGAAATGCTCCAAATAGGCGCAACTTTAAGAAGAGTGCAAGATAGTTATGATAAAAAACGGAAAGAGGATGGTTTAATTTCGTCTGTTTGGAAAGCTGGTATGGGATTAGCTAAACAGACACCGTTTATTGACCAACCAGCAAGAGTATTGGAAGCCGTAAGAAGTGCAGAAACCGCATCTAATTTTGCTGGAGATTTGGTAAGTAGTATGACCATACCTCCAGACGTTGCAAGAATAGCTGCACAAATAGACAAAAACGATAAGGGTGAAACCCAAAAAAGATATGCAGAGGGATTTATTGAAAACATACAAAAGAATATTCCCGCATTAAGGGAAGACCTTCCTAAGACAAAGAAAAAGAAGTGGAGATAAAATGGCACAAAAATTAAATTTAGATAATGCTTTAGAGCTTGATTTAGAACTTGACGAGAATACTGATTATGATTTGTTATTAGACTTATACGAAAGTGATGGTACAACCGAAAAAGATTTCGACCTTACAAGTGCTAAAGTAGAGTTTAGGAGAGATATAAACGGTTCGGCTGATATTTCTTTTGCCTATACAACAGATATAACTTGTTCAGGAAACACAATAACGTGGACAATAACAGACGCTAAAACAGCCACAAAAGGCGGTTACTCTTACTTTTATTGTCTCGAAATAACAAGTACGGCGGGGAAGAAATCTAACCTTATGAAAGGCATTGCCACAATAATGGAAAAGGCGGGATAATGAGTGTATTAAAACTTACAAGCGGAACGAATAAAATAAAAATAACTTCTCCGGTTACCCCAAGACTTGTGTTAAATGCGAGCAGTGTAAATTCAAGTGCGGCAAGTAATCTTTGGGGAAGTATAACGGGGACTTTAAGCGACCAGACCGATTTACAAAATGCGTTAAACGCTAAAATTGGTTTAACTGCTTTATCAAGCACCGCAACAGGGCTTACCTACACCAACACCACAGGTGTATTTTCTCTTACTTCTGGATATGTAATCCCCACAACAACAGAGCAGACTAATTGGGGAACGGCTTACACAAACACGCATACTCACTCAAATAAGACTACCTTAGATGCTATACAAGAGGCTCTTACAACGGCGTTAAAGTCAAATTACGATACAGCTTATGGTTGGGGCAATCACGCTTCTGCGGGTTATCAAGCGGGTTCTTTGAATCTTACTTCTGTTTCAGGGCTTACTTACGCCTCCGCTTCATTCGTCAAAATGACAGGTGCTAATACATTTGCTTTAGACACAAATACATACCTTACAAGTTTAACAGGTGCGTTCCTTTTAGACCAGACCACCCCGCAAACAGTAATAAATGGTTCCCCTATTTTTGGTGCTGGTTTAACCATTGGTGATGGGTATAATATAACACTTAACACAACTACCGGAACAAAAATAGGTACTGCCACATCTCAAAAATTAGCTTTTTACAATTCTACTCCGATAGTTCAGCCGACAGGGAGTGTAATAACTGCTCTTGGAAATTTGGGATTGGTTGGTTCGGCAACAATAGAACTTACAGAGTTATCAGACGTAACAATAAGCACACCCGCAATAGATAATATCTTGAAATATAACGGCTCCGAATGGGTAAATGGAAATCCTATCCTCCAATCAGGTGCTATTGGTATTGAATTTTTTATGGATGATACCTCTATAATCGGGACAGGGACAAATAATGTTAATGGTGTAAATACGTTAACAAAGATTCCCGTTACAACTACCGAAGTAGTGGACACAATAAATTGTGTGAGTAATACTGTTTTAGGCGAAGCGTTTCTCTATGATACAGCTTTGGGGCGTACTCAATTGGACGGTGGTGTGTGGACTTTTGACACTTACGCCTCTGTTAGTTCGGTTTTGGCGGGTAGAGTTTCATCAATCACAAGAAATATTTACACTGTAGAAGTCGGGACAGGGACACTCACAACTACAGGAACCGGAACTTCAAGGACGGCTACAGCTTCAAGCGGGACTCCTTTTGTTGCGGGAGATGCAAACGCAAGTGTTCTTTTAAGCGGATATTTACAGACTCCACAGGGGTTATATCAGATTACAGGTTTTACATCAAGTACAGAAGTAACCATAGCAACACCGACTACTTACGCAAATGAAAGTACGGTTGCTTATAATAAGTGGAAATATCAGTTTGGTAGCAATACAGGCACAATCACAAATCTAACTACTAACTATGGTGAATATGCACACCAAACAGTCCAACCGACTATTTCTGTAAACACTACCGATAAGTTCGGTGAAATTGTTTTTGGTACATCTAATAATACTACAAGTGTTTATTTCACTCATAATGGTAATGCGAGATATTCCCACTTTCAAACTCCGTTAATTACAATGCACAATAATCTTGCGGGATTAAATGGCGGGAGTGCGGGAGAATATTATCATTTAACTTCGGCACAGCATACCGTTGCAACACAGGCGGCAACTGGTTCTTTGAATGGGTATTTAAGTTCAACAGATTGGACAACATTTAATAGCAAAGCTCCAACTACCTCCCCTACGTTTGCAACGTCTATAACAGGTTCTTACTTAACAGCTTCTGAAATTTTAATTACGGACGGCTCTAAAAATATAGTTTCGGCTCCCGTTGCGACTTACCCATCTTTGACAGAGTTAAGTTACGTTAAAGGTTTAAGTTCGGCAGTTCAAACACAACTTGGGAATAAAGCCCCAACAGCAGATCCTACATTTACAGGTGTGGTTACAATTCCAAATACAGGACTTCATATTTTAGATACCAACGCTTCGCACGATTTAATAGTTTCGGCAGGTTCAGATTTATCGGCTGATAGAACACTTACTGTAAAAACAGGCGATACCGATATGATTTTAGACCTTACAGCAGTAACGGATGAATATGTTTTAGCTTATGATGCAGGTACAAATACTTGGAGAGGCGTTACAGGCGGTGCAGGTGGTGGAGCTTCAACAGCTTTAGACAACCTCGTAAGCGTAGCGATAAACACTACTTTAGTCTCCGATACCGACAATACAGACGCTTTAGGTACAGTTACAAAGGCGTGGAGTGATTTATTTTTGGGGAACGGTGGAGTTATAACCTTTACCTCTGCACCTGATACGGCAGATGTTACCCTTACGCACTCTGCAAACTTACTTACTTTAGCAGGCGGTAGTTTAGCTTTGGGAGCAAACAATTTAACCATGACAGGTTCTATTGCCGATACTACAAACAGGGTTACAAAGGGTTGGTTTACAGATGTTGAGTCAACAAATATGCCGACAGTTGGGGGAACTGCGATACTTACCTCTTTAACCGCCCCACAGTTTACAACGATAGAATTAGGACACGCAAGCGATACCACCCTTGCCCGTTCTGCTGCTGGAGTTGTTACTATTGAGGGCAAAACGGTAGTTGTCAACGATGCAGGTGTGGTGAATATAAACGCAACATCCTCAACTTCGGGTACTCTTAAAATCTTTGAAGATACAGATGAAGGAAGCCACTCTGTTTCGATTAAAGTTCCCGCTTTGGCTGGCGACTATACCCTTACCCTACCAACTACCGATGGAGATGCAAATCAAGTTATTGCTACCGATGGAAGTGGAAATTTATCTTTTGTGACTCCGAGTGGTGGTGCAACAATTCTTAAAGCCGTTAAAACAGCAGATGAAACGGTAAATAATAGCAATACATATCAAGACGACGACCATTTAACGGTAACGGTAGAGGCTAATACAACTTATGCAATTAGGACGGTATTAAAGGTATCTGCGGCAAATTCAACTCCAAATATAAAGGTGCAATATTCAGTTCCAGCGAGTACGACGATGAATGCGGTTTATACCTTTTTTGAAGGCACTCCAGCATCTACTATTGGCGTTATTACCACAGCTTCACAGGCATATATGCTTCCTGCTAGTGTAGCGGGAGTTATCTACCATGATGGTGGAGTGTTTACAAGTTCCACAGCAGGTACGTTTACCTTACAATGGGCGCAAAACACAGCACACGCCTCTAATACAAAAGTATTGAAGGGTTCTTACATGATTTTAACAAAGATTTGAGGTTAATATGGAATATACTTTAGTAAAAAAAGATAACGAAGCAAAAACGATTAAAATTATTCAAGGAACTGATAAGACAGATAAAACGAAACCGACATTCACGATGGGTTTTAGTGAGGTGGATTGGCAAAAGACAGAACAAGAATTAATAAACCTAACTATTGAAGCATGGGAAAAATCGGAGGAGTAATGGAGTTTATCAGGCATTTACCGACAGAAGCGTTAATTGGACTAATTGTTTTGATGATAGGTGCGATAGGTTGGATGTTTGGGATAATTTATAAGTTATTGAAAGGTTGGGCTAACTCATGGAATGAAAATTGGACTAAAGAGTTTAAGGATGTAAATAGAAATTTTGTTGCCGTTAACGAACATTTTGTAAGATTAGACAGAAACATAGATATGTTATTTATAGAGCAACGGTCGAGTGATTTTGCGCTTGATGAACTAATTTCAAATGGTAAAAGATATT
>Ga0074198_1000383_pt1 | contig 49340 bp, 77 predicted proteins | sample EPASupsiteSAE323_FD_64527 | JGI IMG/M metagenome (GOLD analysis project Ga0074198, IMG submission 64527) | Bioremediated contaminated groundwater from EPA Superfund site, New Mexico - Sample SAE3-23 | ecosystem: Environmental > Aquatic > Deep subsurface > Groundwater > Contaminated ... | reverse complement strand
CTCTCTAATCAGTGAGAAGTATGAGGACACTCACCTCATGCACTGGTTACCGGAGGCCGATGTCCACGGGGATTACGAGGATAGGATGATGGCGTATGTCCACGATGTCCAGAGACATGCATCAATTGACGGACACATGTCCGAAATCCTTATCTTCACCAGGGATTATCTCGCCACCCGAGACACCCCCACCTAATTTACATTACATTATTTTTCAATTATCAATTACTATCAGTTTCTATCAAATTGATAGATGATCGTAATATTATATTATACATTAGTAGTACTCTGTAGCTAGTAGTAGTAGTAGGGATTACAACCCTACATTAATGTAATGTTATGAGGGGTTACCTTCCCTCACATACTTCATCCCATGAGTAAAGTACTTCTGTGCGTCAACAGGGACAAATCCACCATTCATGATATACTTCTCACCCGATGGAACGACCACTTTGATCGATCCGTCCTCATAGAGAAGATACTCCTGAGGCAGTGGAGGGGGCACATTTGTCTCTCCCTGAGGTATATTCGGTGCTCCAATCGTCGTCATTGTGAACTTTCCCCAGTCCATAGTAGAACCATCCCACACTTCCGCCAGTTCATCTCTCTGCGTATAGGTCGATAGGATGTCGAACCGTCCCGACACACTATACCGCATGTCAAGATACCGCTTCATATCGCCCTTATGAGACGGTGCATCTGCATAGATGAGTTTCCCCATCTTCCCGATCATTACCGGGGCACCAGAGCCCTTGAAGTCCTCGATCCTGATATTGATATAAGTAACGTTCCGCCCGAGGATCTGAAGTGCGCGAACCGTTGCCCCCTTCGACACAAAGTTACTGATAGTCGCCCCGTCCCCACCATACTCGACAGCAAGTGAATACTGAGAACCCTCGTCCTTACAGTCCACCATCGTCAGTCCGCCGTTGGTGACGTTCCCCATCAGGTATCCAACCCGACAGTCCTTCGTAGAGCATCCCTTCAGAACAGCGTCCTGGAGATAGAACCCTGCCTCATACATCTCCTTGGGTGTGGTCCCCGCTCTCTGTCCCGCACCCTCAACCGAACAGTTCTCGAAGACGAGGTTCTTAACGACCTGTGAGTGTCCTGTCCACGAACCGTCCGTATGGAACCCAGACTGCCACGGGTCCATAATCGTGGTGTTCCGCACCATCATGTTCGTGATATCTCCCGTGTCCACGTCCAGTCCGGTTGACCAGTCCCTATCACCGGGTATCTTATCCATCTCCAGTCCGCTACCAGGAGAGATCAGGGTGCAGTTCGAGATCGTAATATCCCTCCACTCTCCGCCTTCCTGGGCGTTGTTCAGGTGGAACCCGATTCCATGATGGTAACTGTCCTCCAGAGTGACCCGTTCGATCACGATCCCGCTCATCGTCGTGCCCTTGGGCGTCCAGTTCTGGAGATGTCCCGTGCAACCTCCCTTGTTCCCCCAGTCTAACCATCGCTTTCCGGGGAGACGATTGGACAGTTTCAGATCTCTAAAAATCTGGTTCGAAGCGTAGTTCTGGATCTGAACGTATCCCTGCATGTCGAGTCCCGAGAGCACCGTGTTCGGGTTCTTGCACATGATACGGCAAATACCCGAGTCCGCGAGAAAGACAGCGTTCCCCGTGCCCTGGACAACCACACCGCGCGCAGGATAGATGTAGGGTTTCTCATCGACACCGTTCGATCCAGAGTCGATGTTATACAGTCCATCACAGACAACAACCTTCTCGTTCTCCGCCCCGAACGCTTGCTGGACAATGGTTCTATCGTTCGAACCGTTACAGACGAGTTCCGCCTGTCCCTTATCGTAGTCCGAACTGTTCGATGCTGCTATCTTCATAAGAACTCACCCGGTTTGACGTGTCTCCTGAAGAACTCCCAGTCTTCATCGGTGAGACTGTCAAGTTTCGAAGGCGGACATGCAAGAATCTTGCACAGGTTGAACACGAGCACTGCGTCGTCTTCCATACAGATACTATTATGATTACAGAACAATAATATTTGTTATATGTATATTCCAGAATTCTGGGTGGGGTTTGGTGCTGGAGCAATTGTAATGTTCATTGTGTTGTTCGGTATCGGACTGTTCATTATGATGGTGAACGATCGAAACGAACGTGTTGCGGCGGAGAAGTGATGTAATGTCCCGAAGCGTTACCATCTTCGGTCCTTCGAACACTTTCAGATCAGGCATCTCCTACTATATCCGCCGACTCGGAACCGCACTTCAGTATCAGGGGGGCATCAACGTCCAATTTGCATTGTTTAAGGACATGCTACCGAAGTTCATGTTCCCCGGTAAGAAGCGTGTAGAAGAGTTCTCAGACAGTTTCATACCCTTTCCCTATACAACCATCGACTGGTGGAATCCTGTCTCGTATATCGCGTCTATACTCAAAGCAAATCGCTACGATTCTATTATCTTCGAATGGTGGACAGGTGCAGTCGGGATTCAATACATCATTGCAGCGTTACTGTTAAGGCACAAGAACACAATTCTTGAGTATCATGAGTGCGTCGAACCCTCCGAGAACCGAATCCCACTCCTGCAACTGTGGTCACGGGGATGCCTGTGGGTGCTCTCCCGACTCGTCAAGCAGGGTGTGTTTCATTCAGAGTGGGAACTGGAGAGTTGTCCCCGAACCCTCCGACCCCGAGTTAGTCACATTATCCCTCACGGAGTCTACGATTGTTATGGGAGAACTCCTGCGGCGGATTTCAAAGTGCCCCAGGTTAGTTTCAACATTCTGTTCTTCGGTCTGGTCCGGGAATACAAGGGGTTACGTTACCTTATCGAAGCCTTTGAGAGATGCAACCGACCCAACTGGCGTCTTACTATCTGTGGAGAGATGTGGGATGATGTGTCCATCCCTGACGATCCCCGGATCAGAGTCGTCAACGGGTATGTGAATGACGATACTGTCTCCGAGGAGTTCAGCAAGGCAAGCGTCGTGGTATTGCCCTATACGCGGGCGTCTCAATCCGGCGTTGCGTTCATTGCGATGTCGTATGGACTCCCGATTGTTTCGAGCGACGTCGGCGGGCTGGGAGATACCCTCAATGGGTACGACGGTGCGTGGTTGGTACAACCAGAATCGTCAGACGAGATTTATATGGCGCTCAGAGCAGTAGAAGAGACATACGATACCGTCTTTCCCGCAGATGTACCGGAGAAGAATAAATGGGGGAATATTGCTAAGATGTGGAAGGAGATTCTATAACAATTTAACCATTCTAATGTTTATTACAACGAAATCCCGATACTCATTTCTAGACTCTTCTTCTACAACAATCCCCGTCTGTTCGTTCTTGATACTTTCTATATAGAGTTCCGCTTCGCGCATTGTCTCGAAGACACGTTTATTCGGACTAATATAACTCCAGTTGATAACCCAGATGGGTTTGTCGATCCACTTTCCTTTCTCAAAATGTCCCATGGCCGCCTCCTAGATTTTCTACAAAGTGTCCATAGAATATATCAACTGATCGCCCTTTCTTCTCATCTACATACGCCAATGCCATCTCCTTCGCAGAGAATATACTTGAAAACTGTCGAGTGAAATGGACATGTGATCCTTCCTTAAAATGGGCGAGGTGGATATCGTCACACCACTTCCCTTTCACGAACTGCCCGGTCACTATAATCCCCACCCTCCACGTTGTACAGCGCGAAACGTTTTACAGTCAATTTCGTGTTCTATGATATAATCCCTATATGCACACCCAACCGGATAGAACATTTCTGGATCTTCGCCGTGGTCTTTACACACTTCCGGTTTATGATCGTGGATTCCGCACTTGTTATCTGTGGTAAGATGCTGACAGGGTTCGGGGCAATAGATAATATTGTCTTCCGGGCAATGTCTTCCCCCTTTCGCAATGTAGAAATCAGAGTGGATGTCATCTTCCCACACTCGCCACGCATACTTACAACACCTTCCACACTGCTTGCAGATGGTGTCATATACGAACACTCCGTTTTCAAAGTGTCCCGGAAAATGATCCGTCATTCCTTCTTCCTCTTAGTGTTCTGAACAATCTCGCTCAGGTTGTCTTCGAATTGATCCACACAGTTCTCAAGATGGAACCGGTCATTCAGGTTTACTCTCTTCGGTTCTGTGATTAATGCTGTTATCGCCACCGCCATGGGTAACGGGTGTCGGGTGACTCGGACACCGACACATCCTGATATTGTCTCTCGGAACCCTCCTTCGTCTACCGCCACGACCGGAGTTCCACATGCAACTGATTCTACCGCAGTTAAACCGAAGGGTTCTGCCACAGACGTGCATAGTGTACAGATAGCACGTTGATACACTTTCCTCAACTGATCCGTTGTTAATCCCGTTTCCCATTCTACAATCACCTTCAGTTTGTCCGCGAGTTCCTGCATGTCCGCCCGCTTCTCGGAGACGATCTTCAGTCGGGGACGGATCTTCTCGTTGACGAGAGAGACAGACGCTATCGCCAGTTCAACCTGCTTTGTAACATCCCGTCCCCCGACGAGGAGGACATAGTTATCCCTCGCCCACATGTTCTCCGGGTAGAACTCTAGAGGGTCTACACCGGGATAGACGTAGTTCGCAAACTTCCCGTAGGCCCGATAGAAACTCTCCGCTGAGAACGCGCTAATAGCAATGACATACTTGAGATAGTTCTTGATGATATACCTGTCAATATACCCGTGTGCAGTGACAACAATCTTCTCCAGGATATTCTTATGCTTGAAGATCCAGGGTTCGTTGAACGCTCTCGGGGGTTCGAGGAAGTGAAGCACCGCTGTCTTATTGATGAATGGCAAGATCCAGATCGACTTGAAATGCATCAACCATACAATGTCCGCGTCCGAATCGTTGATGAATCGGAGCAATTTCCGAGGACTATGGATGCGTTCTAAGGGCTTCAAAACCTCTGCGTTATACTCTGATATGTCTCTACAGCAAACATCAACACGGTGACCACGGTTCCTCATTGAGGTGACATATGACGAGAACAAATGCTCCGCACCCTGTTGGTGCATGATGGTGTCCATGTAGGCAAGAACGTGCATCTCTGGTGAGAGGATTGATTTGGTTACTGCTTCGTTGGTAACTTCAATGGTCATGCGGATTTGCCTCCGCAAACCGCGACGTTTCTATAAGAAATCGTCACGTCACTCCTCGGGATAGAACTCAAGCGTATCTACACCAGGGTAGACGACGCGGAAGAATCTTCCATATACTCTGTATCCAACGTCGGCACTATACGCGCTATTTGCGATTCCATACTGCATATACCGACGCACTACGAACCGATCAATCTGACCGCGCAACCACACGAGAACCTTCTTATGCGGTTTCAACGTGTCCCACAACCACTGTTCGTGAAACGCCCTTGGGGGTTCGAGGAGGTAATACACGCAGGGTTTCTTAATGAACGGAAGAATCCACACGGATTTGAAATGCATTACAAACACGACGTCCGCATCGGACTCGTTAATGTTTCGAACAATGTCGCGACGACTCGATGACTGTTGGATCTCTGCGCGAATATCAAACAGTCGCCAATCGATAGTTCGAGAATGCACATATACCCAATTTCCCCGCGCCGCGAGTTCGTTGATAAATGATATGAAATGTTTCTCAGCACCCCGTTGATACACCACCTCGTCCATGAATGCTGCAATCTTCATTACACCCAACCCACATCACCGAACGATCTCGGTATATACAGCGTCCTTATCACATCCAATACAGAACGTATAATCGTCACACACGGTTCCTGATCGAAACACCGATGTATCGATGAAGACATTCCCGAGCGGTTCTCTCCCCTGAAACGTGTATAACATGCACGGCCAATAGTCTCCGTTCGGGGCGACGCAGACATGATCGTGCCCCGCCGAACAGAGCGCGCGCTTCAACCCATCCCGTTCTTTGTCGAGTAACCAACCCCTGTCCGACGTGACATACTTACTCAGGAACCTGTTTTCGTCCGGGGTGTAGGCGTATTTACCCATCTCGTGTCCCTCGCGGAACGGATCGACATGGAAATGCGCGCCCATCTTCTCGTAATGTGCCTTCATTTCGGGGATGAGATACATCTGATCGGGATATGCGACAAGGTTCACGGTGACGTGGAACCCCTTTGAGAGAAGCAGGCGCACCTTTCCATCGAACATGTCCTTCGGTTGCTTGTACATTGAAGGATGCCGCGAGCACGTAATATTCAGAAGTTGCTTCGGGGAGATGCACCGCGCGAACTCCTCTATCGGGAGCGTTAGATTTGTCGTAATTCCGAACTTTATAGACGAGTTAAGTCCCTTTAGCATGTCGACGAGTCCGGGGAGAAGGAACGGTTCGCCGCCAGTTATCTCCAAATGATCGGGACATAGACGGTTCCAAACCTGTAACCATTCTACATATGGGCGCGTATCGGGACACGAGTTGTCAAATGCGTTACAATATGGACACTTGAGAGTGCAGTTTCGAGTGACCGTCCAGACAACTGATGTTTTATGGGTAAACATCTACTTCACCGTAATTGAAATGGTAACGACAATGCAATAAACGTTTCTATTTGATTGTATAAGAAGAGGTATATGAAAATATATGAGGACTAATCTCCATGCCACCACTTATTCGGATGCCTCTGTGCGATGATTGCATCACCTTCTCCGATAGGTTCCAGTCCCTCCGCGCGCATGTCCGCATCAACCATGATCTTCACAATGTCTTCGTGCTGTATGGTTGGATTAAACCCAATGTGTTTGTATGCACGATGACAATCCGCCCACAACGTGTCAACCTCTGTCGGCCGATCGTTTCTCGAAGACGTTTCAATGACGTTGTATCTCAAACCAGAATAATCGAGTGCGTTCTTCAGAAATCCTCTCACGGACACCGACCATCCCGTTCCAAGAACATAATCAATGGGTTCGGGTGCCTGAAGCATCTTCCACATTGCCTCGACGTAATCGGGAGCGAACCCCCAGTCCCGCTGTGCGTCGAGATTCCCAAGAACGATCTTCTCCTGTTTCCCTGCGAGGATACGCGCAATGCTCTTCGTGATCTTCCGGGTGACGAACTGTTCCCCCCTGCGTGGCGATTCGTGGTTAAACGCGATCCCGTTCACCGCAAACAGTCCGCGTTCTCGATAGTTCCGCACCATCCAGTAAGCGTATAGTTTCGCAATCGCGTAGGGAGAGCGAGGGTGCATCGGTGTTAGTTCGTTCTGGGGTGCAGGTGCGTTCCCGAACAGTTCCGAGGACGATGCCTGATAGAACTTGGTATCAGGACTGATCTCGTAGATCGCTTCGAGGAGTCTCGTTGTTCCCAGTCCAGTAACATTCCCGGTATATTCGGGCATCTGGAACGACGCACCGACATGAGACTGTGCCGCGAGATTGTAGACTTCATCCGGTTTGAGCGAGATGATGTCCGACATCGTTGCCGAGTCAGTCATATCGCCATACACAACCGTAATGTCCTTCAGGATATGGTCGATTCGAGATGTGTTCGTAGTTGACGAACGTCGAACCATCCCATATACGTCATATCCCTTCGACAACAGGAACTCGGCGAGATACGAACCGTCCTGTCCCGTGATCCCAGTGATGAAAGCGGATTTCACCGACATAGAGAATAATCTACGACAGTAAAGATAAAAGCATCGAAATGGAGTTGTGCGTCCGGTTCCCACACCGGACTAAACAGATAGGGTACGCAGTAATGCCAGAGCAGACATGCCCCTTGCCCTTACTATAGCGTATGATCGGGATTCATATAAATCTTCTAGAGATTCTGCGTCGAGTGAATGTCGAGTGTCCTGAACGGTTTCGCCAACTGTGTAATACCGTATTCCTCGGGTTTCCCGATGTCGATTGTGAGGGTTCCCGCTCGCTGATCGTAGATCATCCCCGAGACGTTATAGTTCCGCGATGCGCCGTCTGTCTCGATAACCGTCACCAGATCCCCCTCGCGTACGGTTGCATATCCGCGATCTCCGATGGAGTGTGTCGCAGTCGATACCGCACCCCATGTCCCGAGCGTTGCGACGGTATAACCAATCGGTGTCGCGCTCGTCGTGGAGTCGATGGCGATAGGAGAACCGTAATACATCGAGAGTGTCGCGCCTCCCGTTGCAGGATCTTTTATCTTCAACCAGACTGTCGCGCTCTGCGTCCCGAATGTGGCGAGATAGTATGACGCATCAACATCCGTCTGAAACCGTATGTCCCACCATGTCTTCTGAATTGTATCTCCGATATACACGCCCGTTGCACTGTCCGTTCCAGTGGAGGTGTAGACGTGAAACCGAACCGTTGCGAACGATGTTGCAGTATCAACGTAGTAGGTAATGTCCTTCTTGTGGGCGTATGTCGCGTCCTGCCAGACATCCATCCCCGTCAACTTCACATTCCCATACTGGGGTTGTGTCGCCGCCATCAGTTTCTCATATGCATACAGATCGAGCGTGTTCTGATCCATTGCACCGTGATGATAGTCGACGTCCTCAACCACCCCGTATGTCGCAATGGGAGAATCGGTTGCCGGTGCATCTACCGTGAACGATGCATCGGTCACCGGCGCCCATTCGGTATGGGGGTAGGCGTCTCCGCGCGAATCGATCCAGCAGCGACAATGGGTTGATGCGTAGTCGACAGACGAGAACGAAACCTCCTCCATACCAACACGGATCGTTCCTGGTGCGGTCAACGTGGGGAACGTGGTGGAGATGTCGAAGTGGTCCAACCTGAAGACGGGGGTGTAGATGGGATGATCGTAGATCAGGTTCGACGTTACGGCAATTGTCGATGCGGACTGTATCGATGCAACCGTCGCGGGTTCGGTTCCGACTGAGATCGGGGTACCCATAGCGAAGACGACGACCGTGTTCGTCCCCCTGTCCATGTAGGCGTCACCGATATTCAGGACAGTTGAACCCGCAGACGCGGTGGCGTTCAGCATTGCATCTCGATTCAGGAGGGTGGCGACTGCACCTGTAAGGGAGATGGTGGTCTGCATCACGCGCCCCGTATAGTGATCGATGTCGTATGCGCCGACTGGTCATCGACGTTGTTATACTGGATGGCGTGGTTGTCGTGCTCCAGTGTCGCGGGGACGAGAGACGGAGGTTCTACCAGTATCATCTTGGGACGGATGATCTCGTAGATGTCCCCCCGCCGAGAACAACCGGGAACGAACCCGCAGGGATTCTCACTCGTTGCAGATCCCATGGTGATGTTATCGAACCATCCGGTGATGTTACAGAATCCACCAATCGCGGTTGTCGTGATGCCGATATGTGACAACCCCGAGTTCGCAACCGTCGCTGTCGCCACATCCCATCCCGGCCACGATGGATTGTTCGCACCCAGTCCAGATAACTGAAGGAGTGTAATGGAGTTTCCGGCGGATATCTGTGATATGACGAAGTTCCCACCACCGCCACCAGCGACATGAGAATATCTATATTTGAACTCGAAGTTCGCCCCCGCCGTCAGGTTCGCAGTGGGTGTCGATATAACCAGGTGCGTTGGTCCGGGGACATACGGCATACTCACGTTTGTCTTGAGACTGTTCGTCCCCTCGTAGGACACGGACGAATCGACACTCGCCGTTGCATATGACGCTCCCCGGTATTCCACCCACCAGGGTGAGAAGTCCGTCGTGCTGTCCTCGAACCCGCCGTTCTCTACAATGTCCGCATACCAGAGCGTTCCCACCATCGTGTATTCATCACAGGTAGCGGAACGGATACCGAGGCACACCCTGTTCGTCGCGTTCCCGATGATGTTATACACATTGTTCTTACATGCACCCGAGACGAATCTGAGCGTTGCACCCTTCAGTTCTCCCGGCGTCCAGTTCTTCGTTGCGTCAAAAAGGCACTTGTTGACGTGCTCGTAGACCGTTCCGCGTTCCGTAACCATCTCCCACCGGACGGTTGCAGTCGTAATGCGGATCGTGTTCTGAATCCCGAGGCGATAGCGAAATGTGTATTTTCCGATGTTCTCTCCCGCCCCAGTCCATATGTTCGAAGGAAAGTCGCATCCCTCGTACATCAGTGTCGTGGTGATATCGGATGTATAGGAGTGAACCGTTGCGGGTTCGGTATTGACTCTGTCCAACAGGAGTCCGCGAATATCCGCGCCGTAGATGTGATAACAGAACTGCTTCTCGTCCCAGTCCCGCCGCTGGATCACGCCGTCGAGTTTATGTAAATCTCCCCAGAAAACACGGAGCGTGTTCCCAACAACCATGTAGGACTCGTCGCCGTCGATAGGGCGGAAGTCGAACGAGAATCTACCGACTGTCTCATACTTGAGTTTCAGGTAGAGATTCGATATCTGGTTATCATCGAACCGGCGATCCTGTACATATACCTTCCACGCCGCGTCCATGCTCACTTCAAAACCGCCTCGTTCGCTATTATAATAGATTCGTTATGAAAATTATATATAGGTTACAGTGATAATTAATATCGGGGAGAAGCATGTGTGCCCGTTGCTAGTGCGGAGTCATGCACGGCGGTTGCAAACGTCGGTTTCATGTAAGTTTTTGGTAACTTGCACGAATGTGGGGTGAAACTCCCCCCTCCCGGATTATTGGACGGATGGCGCAATTGGTAGCGCGCTGCACTGTTAATGCAAAGGTTGTAGGTTCGAGCCCTACTCCGTCCGTTACGACATCGCCTGGTTCTGCGCGATGTCCGCCTTCTTGAGATCCGATAGCGCGAACTCCTCGTTCTGTCCCCAGTTGATGGTGATCTGTCCGCGCATCTGATCGTAATCCAACCCGGTGATGCGATACATCGTCGTCGCCGTCGTTGTCGCGTCCTCGATGTAGACATAATCGCCCACTTTCGGTGTTGTTGCGAACGTTGTTGGGAAGTCTCCGCCGACAATCACCGCCTGTCCCCATGTCGGGAACCCACACTTCCTCTGGAGCACTCCAAATGCAGCGAGATCGAGGGAATTTGTGTCTTGGTAACCCAGTCCCGAGATCACCTCGTCTTTTCTTCCGAATGTTGCGACGCTCGTTGTCGATGCAGGTGACGAGAGCGTGTATGTCATATCGAAGACAGGTGCTTCTCGCCCATGTGCGTAGTAGTTCGCCCCTCTCGTAAGTGTCCCTGAGACGCACGCAGTGGTCGCGTCAACGCTGTAAACACTCGCATACGATATCTCCTCTCGCCCCACCTGGATCGTTCCGGAGGATGCGTCTATAAACGGCGCTGTGGCCCCCGTTATGTAGAATCCGTCTCGGAACAGAACGGGTTCGTAGGCGGTGTGGGTCGCTGTCGTCGTGAGTCCGTAGAAGTGCGGGTGGAAATCACTTGCAGGAGTTGACTTTCCGTCATATTCGACAACTTCGGTGGAAACGTAGAGCGAACCGGTGGAGGGGAAGTCCGCGTGATCCCATACGTAAAGCAGGGTAGTCCCAGACTGAGCGTCATACTTGAGAAGGGTTTCCGAACTGGCGACGGTGCAGACATTCGTATAATCTCCTATATTCGATAGAATCGTGTTTCCGAAGTAATCTTTCGACTGGATGACGATGTTGTTGGACACCTTCGACATGTCCGTAACGATCTCGGGTTTGATGATGTCGCGGTTGATCTTCAGGGTGGTTGCGGTGTGGGTTGTCGGTTCCGGGTTGAGCGTGAGGACGTATCCCGAGGTGGATGTCGCCATCGCACATGACCAGTCCATGTCCGCGAGTTGGACGAGTTGAGCGATATGCTCCATCGCCTTCTGGTTCTGTATTTTATAAATGAGAAGATCGGGACCACCGTCACCCTCTATCGTCCACGAGGTGTTGCCGACTGTCGGAAATCCGCAGGACGTGTTGACAATGTAGGTGATAATGTCCTTCACCGTGTTCTCGCCCTGTACACCAACCGGATACAGAGTGGGAACATCGGATCGGCGATAGTCGAGATAGTGCCCGACACCGTATCCCGTGCAGTCGTAGTAATGGTTCGATTGCTGGTTGTCGAAGCGTTCTATGAACCCCTCGCAGCGCGTGATGTCGTTATACTTGAGGACGACGGTTGCGCCCGCCCGGAAGTGCGTGAGATCGGTTGCGTTCAGCGAGTGCGCTCGAAAATCGAACCGGGGGAGTTGATTGAGTCGGTCCCGGATCGTCAGGTTGATGACTTTGGAATCGGTATAGTCAACACCATCGACAATCAACGAATATCCGGTCACGTCACCCCACCATCAATCGACAAGATGTCGCACGACGAAACTCAGGTTGCAGTTGATCATGTTCCCCTTCCCTGCGTCACCGGAGAACGAGATGTTCCGCACCCATCCCGAGACGTTCCCGAGGGGATATGAGAGAGTGAAGAGGTTCTTGTCGCTCGCTTCACTTCGCTGTGTGACGAAGTATGACGCGAACTCCGATGCAACGGTGTTGGGGTTGATGGTGAGTGCGCCTTCTGTCTGCACCCACGGCCATGTAACGCGGATCTCGTCGCTGTCCAACCAGAGATCCATACCGTCGACACCCTCTCCCGGTATCTGCCAGACAACGAGGTTGTGTGCCATGCTCCGTTCCCATGTCGCACCAGGACCGAGGGTGTAGTTCGACAACTCGTCATTCCAGGGTGCAACCAATACGATCTCGGTCATTACATCTTCACCCGCGCAAGTTCCAGTTTGAGTTCTCTCATCACAGCATCGGTCAGTTCCTTCGGGTTGTTCGTCGTGACATTGAACGTGAAGTGGTTGGTGACGTTCGCACCGCCCCCGCCACCACCACCACTAACCGACGTTGGAGACGAATCGGGGACGAACAGTTCCGGTCCTTTCTCGCCCACAAGCGATGGAACGTTCAACGATGGTCGCCCGCCCGCAGCGAAACCGGGGAGTCCGAGTCCACTGATGATGCCCGCGCCTGTCGTTGCGATGGCATCTCCCGCTGCAATAACACCACTCCCGATTGTGGTTATTGCGGGTGCGATCACGGGTAGCACTGCGCCACCAACAAGTCCCGCGATTGTGGTCCCCGCATCGAATCCCCCGCTCGGGACGACAGGGGGAGGCATTGCCGGAGTCGGATTCGTAACCGGTGTCCCGCTTGTCAGAGTCACGCCGTTAGGTCCCAACGTTCCTGCGGATGCGCCGGGGGGAACGTATGTCGGTGTAGTTGCGGGAGTCGGTGTCGGAACACCTGTCGGTTGAGACACGCCCCCCGCCGCCCCCGAGACAATCGTCTCTGTGATTGTCTTTACTGTCTGTGTCACCGAATCGACATCGATCTTGACATCAATCGGAACACCGCCCGCGAGCGTTGTCTTGAGATCGTTGATGAACGTGCGGAACGAACCGTCAAGCCCATCCGTCATATTCCTAATGCGCTCCGCCCACGACCGATCCTCCTCAGCGGTGTCGCCCTCTTCCATCTGAAGTCGATCCTTCCACGACGACCATGCGTTCGAGAATGCCTGCGATATGAGCGTTGACAGCACGCCAGTGAACGACTGCGCATCGATTCGTGGTGATACGATAACGTCTACACCTGTCGATGGAACACCGGTAAGTTTTCCCCATATGACGGGAATGATCGTCGGTGCAAGTGCGGGAATTGTAAGTGGGAGCAACGCCCCCCATTTCACAGGCACGGTTGCAATTGGAACGGCGGGAAGACGCAGGTTCGAAAGTGCTCCCCAGACAACGGGTATGGTTACCGATGAGAGTTTTGGGAGCGCGAATGCTGACAGTGTGCCCCAGATTACCGGAACCGTTACGGGTGTTATAGCGGATGTGACGAACGGTATGAGCGTTCCCCACCGCACGGGGACGGTAACGGTTGGTATCGATTGTATGTTGATACCGGGGATGTCGCCCCACTTGATTGGAACCGTGACTGTCGGGATCTCGGGTATCTTCAGATCGTCAATGCTGAGGAGTCCCCATGCGGTTCCAATTACTGCTGCGGCAATTGCCGGGACAGTGAGAGGACCGGGGCTCCCCCATTGTGTCGGGATTGTGACGGGAGGCGGTGTTCCCGATCCACCGCCCTGGTTCGGGGGTTTCGTGTAGTCATCCCACAACTTCTTTATTGCACCGAGAAGGTTCCCGAAGTTCTGGAGAAGTATGTAGATGAGCGAGAGGATATTGTTGGAACCGCGATGCCCCTTGTTGATCGCGCTCTGTTCGGCAAATGACGTCGCCTGAATCGACTTTATGACGGGCGTCATATCAGCACCGCCACCAAGTCCCTTGCGGAGTCCTGACGCGAGTCCGCCGATGGTGCCCATCATCCCCATGATCGGTGCGAGAGGGGCGAATATGGAACTGATGGTCCCCGTCAGAACGTTCATTGCTCCAACAATTCCCTGGAAGATGGGGCTGCTTGTCATCCCCCCGACCGCTGTCCCCATCAACCCCGGAAGCGCCTCCATGTTCCCGCCGACAAGAGCGCCACCAACGCCACCGATTGCCGCACCGATGGGCCCGCCAGTTACCCATCCTCCCGCAAGAGCACCGAGCGAACCGCCGACAAGTGGTCCGATGAGTGAACTCATGTCAAACGAGAGCCCCGAGATCGGGTTTGCTATGGTGGGTGCAGGGGTGACGTCGCCACCCTCTGCGCGGAACGCCTTGTGGTTGGGGATGATCGAACCACTCGTCTTCGGAACGAATATCTCCGGTCCCTTCTCACCGACGACATACGCACCGTGCCCGAGAACGGGACCGCCTGATGCACGTCTCCCGAGAAGGTTCTTGATACCGCCGCCAATCTTTCCACCAACCTTACTGAGTCCACCACCAATCCAGGAGAGAGCACCCTTCCCCTGTCCCGAGTTCATGAACTCGATGAATGCGCCGACGAGTCTGGTGAACGTCTTAAGTCCCGAACCTGCACCCCTCATGACGTCTACAATGCCTTTGAACCCGTCGCGAACGTCCTTTATGGGCATCGAGGCGATGAGCATCGACGTCGCCTTCCACATGATCAGCGCGCCGATCAACTGACGCATGGGGAGCGGGAGCATGGAGACGAAGTTCGCCAGTGTGTGGATTACCTGTGCCACCTGGGTGAACATCGGCATCATCGGAAGGAGGACGACGTTCAGGAGATGCCCCATCGCCGCTGCAACCTGCATGAACCCGGCGTTGAAGACGGACGAGTACTGAGACACTACCTTCATCACATGGAGTCCGATGAGTGCTCCGGTGATCTCCTTCCGTATGGCGAGTCCTCTATCCTTCTCGGCAGTTGTTGCCTTTCTCACTGAGTTTGATACACTGGTGATCGTCTCGGTGAAGTCCTGTATCTCTCCGTCGATCTCCTCCTGCCAGTGTCGGGTTTTCGTTGCGGTTGTCCGCGCCCGGTTCGACGTGTTCTCCTTTACCTGTCCGGTCGCCGTATCAACAATCTGGTTCGTCGTGTCGGTGAATGTCGCCTTCACCTTCGTGTCGGGGCGCTTGTATTCAGGGGGTTGGGCGACGGTAACGGGTTGTGCAGGTGCCGCCGCGCCCTGCTTCGCCTCGGAACGGGAACGAGACTCCTTCTCGGGTGCAACCTTTCCCTCGACCTTATTGAGAACACGATTCACCATGTTCTCCAGTTCGCGTTCGAGATGGGGTTCGACTTTCTTGACGACACTCGTCTGCATGTCGGCAAGGTTGGACGTTAGATTGTCCGCGAACTTCTGTAAAAGAGAATCGAAGTCGCCTATCTTTGAGGCGACGATATCGGTAGTCTTGGTAACGAGATCAACGTTATCCCGGAAGAGTCCGAGTGCAGAGTTGAACTTCGCCAACTTCGCATTCGCTTCTCCGGCAGTCTTCGCTGCTGCGACGGTTGCCGCCGCGTCGATCTCGATCTCTATCGTGTTCCCGTCTTGACCCATCTTTCGTACGCCTTCGGTAGTGCCGAACTGAAGAACAGTTCATCTGCATCGGTCAGGTTCAGACGGGATGGTGGAAGTGAGAGGAGTTTGCACACCTCAACGAGGAATTGTCCTGCGTCACTTTCGCTGAAAGGATTTGATCTTTATCGCCTCGTTGTTGGCGACATCGAAGAACCGCTTCAGCAGGTCCACGGCCATGCCCGTCTCATCGTCCACGATCTTCCACGTCTCCGGGTTCGTCCAGGGTTCCTCGACGCACATCTGAGCGAGAAGTGCGTAGGTCGTTTCCTCCACCAGATCGAGAGAGCGATCCTCCTTCTTCTGCATCTCGTCGGAGATGTGCCGTGCCTTCTTCGGGATCACGGGACGGATCTTGACGAGCACGCCGTTCACATCAACCTCCTTATACTGCCCTTTCGAGTTGGTCAGGAGCGCGATGATCTCGGCGTTGTTCTTGATCTCGTCATCTACGAATGCCCCAAGTTTCGCCTTGAGATTCGGATCGGGTGTCGGAATTGTCATATCAGGATATCCTGATACCTACGCTTTACCAACCGCTTGCGGACTTCGCGATCTCGATGTACTTCGCGGTCCCCGAAAGGTCACGGACAATGAACTCGTTCTGCGTCAGAGCGAACGGCACACCCTCGAAGTAGATGTCGTGAGCAGTCACGGCATACCACTGCGTGGTCGAGTCCGCCGGGTGAATGGTTGCAGTCATCGTGAACAGCGCGACGGCGTTCTTGTTTGCCGCAGCATCCATGCCCGTGGTCGCCGTGTCGTCGGCAGTGAAGTCCGCCGTGGTCGCGCCACCGGTCATGACGTAGTTCAGGATCGTATCTGCCGCCGGATCCCACATGGCGTACTTGCAGGATACCTTCACCTTGAGCGTGTGCTTTGCAACCGCTGCTCGCATGACGGACTCCATACCATAGAGTTCCACATGCTCGAACGACGGGGACATATCGACGCCCTGAAGCGCACCGATAACAATGCTGTCGGCGGCAGCAGTTCCCTTTGCCGTGGTCCCGGTCTGAATATACAGATCACCGGAGTTCGCAAAGAATGCGTGTACAGACGTAGTGTATCACCTCATATTTATATAATTAAAACAATATAAAACTATACGCGCGATTCGATGCTTCTAGCGTCAGATCCAAATCGAAATGGTTATTCTCTTATGAGTTAACTTGTAATTATGGGAGATATCTACGAAGGCAACTTCCCCGAAGACATCTACATTTGTGGAAGTTATCCGCGCTATGTTACAACCACCGAAAAACCTGTGTGCAAATACCAATATGCATCAACATATGTGAGATTTGACAGAAACCGTGGTTTTTTTGGGAGTGATGTGACAACGAAGTGCTTCGCGTGTAAGGGGGAGTGTGAACGTGACTACAACATTGAAAAAGCAAAGCGAAGCAAGTGTCCGTTTATCAAGGGACAACCAATGTGCATGATGGAGAAATGCATGAACTTCGATGACGCGAATTACATCTGTAAGAGGACGTGTTGAACATGAGCGAAGCAGAAAGTTCGACAATTGACGATATTGATCGTAAGATCGATATTGTCGCGCAGCATGACGAAGTGGAAGATGATGGCAAGCGTTACTGTGTCTGTGCCAATTGCCTGACTGTTCACTACTGGACGCAGGAGGAATACAAGAATAACATCAACTGTGGTTGCGGGTGCGCGGTATGGTCACATGATCGCGATCTGAACGAAGCACGGAAGATGGCGATGTGGTCTAAACGTGTATGTGGGTTCTAGTCCCACAATCATCTATAACAATCACATTACAATTCTAAGACATTTTGTATCTCTTTTCGATGTATCTATCGTCTGGTATAGGTGCTACGCTTAGAACGAAGATATACTCAAAGGAATGGGCTTAGATTGAAATGGAAATGGTTATATTCAATGGATTGTAAGAAATGAATATGGACGAAGCAGAGAAGATTAAAGCAAGAAAAGAATACATGAAAGCATATTACAAGGCAAACAAAGAACGGTTGGTTGAATATCAACGTGAATACCGACGGACACACATAGAACAAACTAGAAATTACTCCGAAGCACACAGAGAAAAATATACTCAAATGCTCCGGGAGTGGAGAGCAAACAACCCCGAACGTCACAAATTACAGCGCAAAAAATACATCGAAACCCACCGAGAACAGATCAATGCATATCAACGCGAATACACACGAAAGCGACGCGCCGAAGATCCGGAATTTAGAGCCCGTGAATATAACAACGTCAGGCGGTGGCAATCTGAAAACCGCGATCGTGTGAACAACACCCACCGCGAATGGGCGTCCGAAACGCGCGACCAGCGTCTCGACAACACGCTTGAGCGATATCTTGCGTCGTTGTGCGAGAGATTCCCCGAAGACGAGGAAGTCGAAAGCGTTGGTATTAAGTAATGAAGAAACCTACTATTTTGATAACTCTCGGGAAGGGGGGTTTGGGGGGATGGGCGTCTGGTACGTACTACTTTGCCTTCGGCAACGATGAAGATAAGTACGATCTAACCGTCTTACATCCCGCCGTTGGCGGGATTGATATGCGCGCATAGCGCGCTATATATTATATGGATCTAAAAGAGAGAAAGTTAGAACAGTGCCTTGATGCTCAGTCCGAGAATCCAGTAGTGGATCACCTTTCCTCCACCAACCCAGTATCCCACTTCTACAGAGGCACCGACGATCTGTCCGACAGGTAGACTCTGCTTGTTCAGGAAGATGTCGAGTGCGTTATACGCATAGTTACGAACTGTCCTGAGCGACGTCGCCACATCGGGCATCTCGTAATACCCAACGATGTTCACGGGGAACGAGTGCTCGGCGTAGTTCACCTTATCACCCATCGTCATATTGATGACGTCCTTCCCCTCGACAAGAGGAACGACATAGACGATGGGTAACGCTCCCTCGTTCGCGGGAATTGCCGGATGTTCGTCTCGTTCGTAGACGCCAGAAGGTGTTCCGATGGTCGTTGCCGAAGACAGCGATGTGATGATGCTGTCTACAACTGCGTTAAACGTACTCGAAGCACTCCCCGCCATTCCTCTCTCCCGCTCATCACATCGAGCGCGTGCAGACTCCCGTGCTGCATTGCATGTTCAATCACGTCCCGCCGGAACGAATACGGCATCGGGACAGTTCTCGAAATGTTCTCTGGATCGATGGGACGCACCTTCCAGGCGTAGACAATCTGTCCCGTGTCTCGCCTTCTGAACCGGAACGGGCGATCTCCTTTCGGGTGGATGTAGCCATCTGCATCGTTCGCATGGTTCCCGTGCAGGAGATACTTCGCGTAGGACGCAGAGTTCACCACCTTCGCACGGAGCGAACCGTTCTCCTCCACCCGCCACTTCTCCTTCATACTCGGATTGTTCGGTGTCAGTCTCCCCGAGTCCTCAGGCGTCTGATCCATCGCGGCGGCGCGAACGGAGAGGGCAATCCCCTCCACCGCCTGTCTCCTGATCTCCGCTATCTCTTCGGGAGTCGTCTCCTTCGGATCGATTGCGATATGGATCTGCAGTTTCATGGCGTCGATACGATCTGAACGATTACGAACAGTCCCGCGATAAGACTCCCAACCATCGTGAGGAGCGCCCCGAGCAACCACCACTGGAAGGTGTCCAACTTCTCTTCCATCTTCTCAATGCGTTTATCGAACGCCTCGCTCTGCGCGCAAATCTCCGCGTCGATGTACTTGTATATCTCCGACACCTTGTCATCGACGTATCTTCGGATGTCCTTCTCGCGCGCATAGCAGTCCTCTGTCGTTACGGTTGACGTCATCGCAGGTGGTCCCCTCCGAAGTCCCACCGGCGGTATTTGCACAAGTCCCGTGCAATGTCTTCGGTCATAATCGCCCGCTCTTCCGCAAGCGAGAACATCGGAGCATAGTCCTTCGTCCCCATTGCGCGTATCGTCTGCGACTCTCCAATCTTCTTCTTGTAGAGCAAAAAGTTCGTCGATAGTCGAAGTCCGATCGTCTTGAGTTCATCCAGTTCTTTACTACCCGCAGGATACCCGCCGGTATATTCGATCTTTACATTCCGAATGCCCTTGCACGGCACGTTCTGATGGAACCGGATCTTTGTCATCTGCATATCGTTCCACCAGACGTAATCGCCGAACGTTGCCGGACTCTGTTCCCACCGCGTAGCGAACGACGGTGCCGCAGAACCGTAGTAGATGTTCTCCGATACCGTGGCGACCGCAGTCGCATACTCACGGAGATGATAGGTTCTGTCCGACTCCGTGTAGGTCATCGTGTCTTCAGACGCACCGCGCCCGTTATGATACTCGACAACCGCGTGACTCTCGAAGTCACTCACATTGCAGAACCGCTGCATTGCCTGGAGCGCCGAGTTGACGACAACCGTTCCAAACGCCGCCCACTGGGCAGTGTTCATTATCGCGCCAGTGTCTTTAAAATCGGAACTGGAGAACCCGGTGAACTGCTGAACCTCAGTCCACGAAAATAAAACCACGGGGGATCATCCCCCTCAGAATGGCGTGGCGAACTGCTTCCACGCATTCGTCGCCGTCTGGACGTAGAGCGATGCCGTCTGAGTGTCGATGTAGATCGACCCAAGCGCGCCATACGTGGACGGTGCGACCGTTCCCGTCATCAGGCAGGGTGCAGACGTCGTAACGCCGCCGACATACACCTTGTTCCCGGCGAAGAGTTGCCCGCCGACGACTTTCACATCGCCCGCAGTCACCGTCTGACCTCCGGCGGTAATCGTTTGCCCGCCAGCGGTGATGGTCTGTCCGCCCGCCGTGATCGTCTGACCACCGGATGTGATCGTGATCCCGTTATCAATGGTCGCGTCCAGTCCCACGAACCGAATCGTGGACAGGTCCGCATCGAACTTCAGATACTTGTAGAGATTCTGTGAAGATCCCATGACCAATCGCCCCTAAAAAGATTAAAAGAAGGTCGCCTTGTGCAGTTCGGGGAGAGCGAAGTACCCGACAAGCGCCGTACCCGTCGCCGCCCCCGTTGACACAAGTGAGTTCAGGCAGAACAGGAAGTCCTCGTCCGCCATTGCCGCCGCAGTCGTCCCGAGACAACCGCGCACAACCGCCAGCGTCCCCGTGGTCGTGGTGGAACCGCTGTCCGTCTTGACGAAGATCACCTCGCCCGTCCGCCCGTTGCGAGCGTAATACGAACCCGTGGTCCTCTCTGAGGCAGTGCCCCCGTCGTAGACGATGGACGTGTCGTCCGTGTCGTAGGTCGTCGTCGCCTTCATCTCGGCGAAACGATACTCGCCCGTCGTCGCCGTCAGCGTCGTGTTGTTCTGGATGTTGAAGAAGAAGGGAATGACCCCCGCTTCCGAGAACTTGATGCAGTCGTTTGCCGCTGCAACCGCGCCGGATGCAATGTTGAACGGATATCCAACAATCTCCGACTGCTTCGTCATGGTAACTACTGTCATTTCAGATCACCTCAGGACGCACTCGGGTTGGTGTTCGTAATGCCGAAGACGCCGCCGTGGAGCGAACTGGTGCCGTTGATGTCCGACTTATCGATCAGCGTCTCCGCCGCCGTAATGACGAACTTGTCCGACGTGTTGATGTTCGCCAGTTCCTCGTAGGTGTCCTGCCAGAGAACACGCCGTGCCATCAGGCGAGTGTCCATCAGGAAGATCGAACCCACGTTACCCGCGCCCATGTTCAGCATCGGGTGCGCCACCAGCGGAAGACCACCCTCGCCGGGGAAGACCAGATCGATCTTCGACAGACCGGGGATAAGCGTCTTGACGGGTTCTCCCGTGTAGCGCATGTATTCAACCATACCGCGACGAATCACACCGAACGTGTTGTAGTCGCACATGGCGAGGTTCGGGCGCATGTTGTACTTGACCATCAGGCGGTAGGAGTAGTCCAGCTGCTGCATGATGTCGTCGTACGTGGTAATGCCGCCACTACCCGCGATATACGTCTTCGTCGGGGATGCCGATGCACCCGTGATCAGTTCGTAGACGCCCTTGTATTCGAGAGCACCCGCCGACTGATAGGCAAAGTCCGTGTCGTTGATCGTGCGAGTGACGCCGAGCATCGACCGCTCGCGGAGCGCGCGCATCGCGTCCTGTGCCATGTCCACGCGGATCGCCTTGATATCACGCGCCGGAACCTGGGCGAGTCCCGCCATCTTCGCCGCCTTGGTCAGACGCCCGACAGTCGCCATGAACTTGATCGACTCGTTCCGGGTGTAGGACACCATGTCGGTCTCGGTGAACGAGGGATCTTCTGACACGAACGACGCATCGGTGAAGTCGTACGGACCAATGACGTCCCATACCGCCATCTTGCCCTTGCACGCCTCGACAGGGATGAGTGCCTGGAACGGGTAGGGTTTCTTGTAGAGATACGTGACGTTCTCGTCGGCGATAGCGTGCATCAGCGCGCCCATCGTGGACGAGTTTGCCTGGATGTTCCCGCTGTTCGAAGTCGTCGTCTCTGCCTTCGAGACGAGCGAGTCGAGATAGTCGGTCGTCATCCGGTGCAGTGCCTCGGAGTTCGCCTTCTGGATCTCCTCGCACTCCCGCTTGTCCGCGAACTCGTTCCCGAAGATCGCCTTCTGGACCATCTCATCGATACCGGGGACTAACCACGGCACCATGACGGTGTGTCCCGACTCGCTAAACCGCTTCTGCGCGGACTTCTGGATCTCCGAGATCCGCACCGGCGAACCGTCTGCGATGCCGGGGTAATACGCCTCGCCAATAATGTTGGCGGACTCCATATATGCCGTTCCGGGTCGAACAAACCCGGCGGATGCTACATTGTATGCCATTTAATCACCTAACGCCCGTGCGTTCTGAATCATGGGGTTGATCGCCGCCCGATCCTCGGGGGTCATCTGCGCCGGAATGATAACGACATTCCCGCCCTTCTGGATCGTCTGGTTCTCCATCTCGACAATGCGGGATTCGAGCGCGGCAAAGCGTTCGTCGCTCGCCTTCTTGAACTCGTCAAATGCCTTCTGAATGACATCTGCTTTCACGATCTCCTCGCTCATGTCGATCTCGACTGGGGTTGCCTTCGCGCAACCGCACTTCGTCTCCTCCTCGCCATCGTCAGATTCAGAACTTTCGTCCATCTCAGGTTCCTCCGCCTTCTCTGCATCTCCCATCGACTCGTGAACCTGCTTATCGCTGTTCACAAGACTCTGGAGCGTCTGTTCGACGCCGCCGAGGCGTTCAAGGATGGACGACATATTCGTCTCTGCCTTCAGCAGTTCGGGTTCCTGAGGCGTCTCCTCTGCTTTCTCTTCAACTTCCTGTGTCTCTTCATCAGTCACGGTATCACCTCGGAGTGCTTTGATCACTTCGAGAAACGTCATCTGGTTGATCGCATTGTCTCCAACAGCAGAGATGGACCACAGGGCAATCGCCTTGGTCACGCATGGCGACATGCGGTTCTCGGGAGGAATGCGACACTGGTCGTTGCCCTTCAGACGACGACCGTAGATGGAGTATTTGTTGAGAGATCCGTTCTGGATCTCCTCCCAGACATCATCGGTGTCCGGTGTGTCGTAGATAGATCCCTCTATCCACAACCCCTTGTCCTTTATCTCTGCTTTTGTAATGGTTCCAATGGGGCGTTCCGTATGCTGATAATGGATAATCGGATGCTCCATGAAGTTCGGGAGCGCCTTGATGATCGCGTCGATCTCGATAATTTCGTTTTCGAGATCCGCCTGTTCAAAATGGGCGAGTCCGCCGATACGACGATCTGATAAAATAGAGAAATCAATCGAGAACGAAAGTTCTCGACTCTTCCTGATGCACGGCGACTGGTGGTCGCGGTGCTTCTCCGGCATGATACCACTCGTTAGGTTCAAAATGACTCTCCCATGTCAACGGATAGTATGCATCCGGGTTCGCGTAGCACGCAGCGTACCACATGAACCAACCCATGCGACTTCTCCACCACGGAACCTGTTTGAATAATACAATACATATCTTCAGGAAATTTATAAATGCCTTGTTATATTTCTGGTCGTCAGGATCTTCAGAAACGGGGAAATAATTGGAACGGGCAACGTCGTACGCCTTCCACACGACCATCAGGTTCGGATCTCGCATCTCCTTTTTGAGTGCTTCTGGATCACCGTGGCACTCGTCAAGGCGTGTGATGAGATCGCCTTCGATGGTTGCATTCGCAAAAATGTCGAGGAACGACATCGGATCGATGAGATCCTGATGCTTTTCGTAATTACTCATTCGTCGCTCCGTGTTTGTGATGGATCGCGCTTCGAGAGTCGAGTTCTTTCCACAGTGTATCGGTTGGTGCGTGCGTAAGAAGATCCGACCACGTAATCATGGTATCACCTCCATCAAAGTTGCCGTCGTATACTGCGTCAGCGGTTATACCATCTACATCGGAATAGATTGCAACACCAGCACCACGACAATATCTTGGAGATTCTGCGATGCGCGTTGGTATTTCAGACATTAACTATCCCTCCCATGAACAAGATAATTTAGATTTCCTCTTCCGGCAGGGTACCACGTAGTCGGTGTGTATGCAGGCACAAGTGTCCACTCCGCCTTGTGTTCAATGAGATAATCTACCAGGAAGTTGATCGACTTCTCGTAGAACTCGTTCGTCTTGTACTTCTTGATGAAATAGTCGAAGAACCAGAGCATCCAGTTGATCGTCCTCTTCCGCTTGTCGTTCTCCTTGAACCAACCGCGCGTCTTTTCCAGGAGTTTAACGCGATCCAGTTTCCCCTTCCCAACCCACGCCGCCTCATTGAAGATCAGAACCGAGATGACGCCACCCATTCTTTCGAAGTATGCACTGTCCTGACGATAGATCCCAAGTCCCGAGTTCCATACCTTGTCGATCACCTTCGATTCGACATCGGGAATAACGATCTTCTCATCTTCGATCCACTGGAAGTATGCGTCCTTTGCCTTCAGCAAGAACTCGAAGTTCGGCGGGTGCCCCTCGCCATCATCGTTCAACCAGTCTCGCTTGAACTTCAGAGCGATAAGCGATTCCAGATCCGGTTTCGCCATGTCGATGAGACGTCGCCAGACGTTTTTGTTCTCAATGTGGAACGTCCAGGCGTCACCGTTACCCTCGTACCACCGATTAGAGATTTTCACGCAGTAATATAGAACTCGAAAGATATTAAAAATAGTGTTGTGCGAGACTACTTGAAGTTCTGAATGAGTTGCTGTGTCGCCTTATACGAGTCCTGGAACTTCGCGTAGATCACCTTGAACTCTTCCTCTGTTATCTTGTCGTCGGCGATCGCCGTGTTCACGCACTGAAGCAGTTCGTTGTCCTGGTTGAACATCGCAACGAAGAGTCCGAACCCCGTCTTAATGCGTTCGTAAGCAACCGCCGCCCACACACCTCCGACAACGGAGACGATACCGAGGACTGCGATGATCTGGTTGATATCGATATCCATGTATAGTAATCTTTACTCTAAAATAAAAATATACTCAGACTTTGTTACAGCACGCGCGTAACAGATCCGAGTGTCGTACCGACTTACAGAGCGCGCGGTTGGTTGTGGATGGTTTCACGGTGCCCGCTATAGGTTCCGATGCAACATACTTACGAACGACGATCCAGTAGATCACCGACGTCGCCCCTCCGGTTCCCGCAGATTTCAGGGCCATCGCGTATACCGACAGTGCACCAGTTGGAAGGTTGGTCGTGTTCTGAAACGCAGAACCATCGCGCCGATAGATTACCGATGTGGAACCGTTCCTGATAACGTCGTATATGTGAATGCTGGTGTCGTATCCGTGGTTCGCCGTGCTCAGCGTGCCTCCAGTCTGTGCCGTATAGAGTTTGTCGAAATACCCCGTTCCGGTATTGTCCGAGTACACGTCGGAAATCGCCGCAGCAGCGCCCGCAGCGAACCCGATCTGAACATAAGAGGCGGTTCCGATCGTCGCGCTCTTCCGCATACGAATCGCGTGGTTCTGTCCAAACGTCGAAGAACCGGTCAGTGTCCGTTCTGTCCCGGTTGAATCTGCCATCGTGAGTACCCCACCGGAAACGGTTGAACCGCCCCCAACTCCCGTCCACTTCGCCGCGTTGATTGTCGTTCCGTCGAAATCGTCACCGAACTCGAACGTGCGGTCGATGTTGCCTCTCCCGCTGGTAAACGCGACAATTCTCCGGGGACAGGTGGTTGAAAGACGGGGAACCCGCACCCACGTCTCCGTCTCCGTAAGAGGATCGGACCAGCACGGGGAGCGCACCACCCCCGCCGGGCGAGGCGTGTTTCGCTGTCCCATGTTCACCTGATACTCCGACACCGCCGTTCCTGTCGGTTGCACTTTCACCGATGACGCGCGTCCGCTGCGCTTTGCCTTGACAAGCGTGGAGTAACTACATCGCATCTACTTCTCCACCGTCTTCTCCTCGAACGGGGGAGTGAACTGGAACACCGCCTTCTCGGTTGTCTTCAGGGACGCGATCTCCGCCTGTTTCTCCTCCTTCGCTGTCTCGTGCGCGCGGTGTGCATTCCCCCACCGCATCTCGTTCCGAGCGACAATCTGTTCGTTCGACTCCATCAGGGTAATGCGCTGCTGCTGTGGCGCGGCGGTGCGTTCGATATACTCTTCGCGCGACATCGGGTTGTCCGTGCCCGCGCGCGCCTGCTTCTCCTCGTAGATCGCCAGGAGAGTGGCGGTTACCTCCTCGATATCCGCGTCCAGCGTCTCCTCGATGTCTTCCGGGGGGACCACTTCGAGCGCGTCGAGTGCCTCAAGCACCTCTGCCTTCTGCATCTGGAGATCGATCCATTCGTTCCGCTGTTCCTGGGTAAATTTGTTCGTCATGCGTGTTCACCTCTGTGAACCGCGACATTTACTTCGTAAAAAGTCATACCAATCACGCAAACTTGTCGATAAGGAAGTCCATAAACATCGTTACATTCGCCGTTCTCTTCTCGTCCGTGTGGATCTTCATGTAGAGCGTTGTCCCCGAGTCGAGATAGAAACTCCACGGAACGTCGAACTGGATCACCCGGTAGACATCCTTCGACGTGTCGTGGGCGAGGAGCGACTTCTGAACCGCGATGGAATCATCAAACCCTGCTGCGGCAACATCCCCGTAACAGTCCTGCACGTAGGCGAACTCCGACGATGCCGTGTCCGAGATGTAGATCAGATCCCCGAACCCGAAGTCCGAGACAGCGGTTGGGCGTGTCCCGAGTGTTATCACCGACGCACCAGCGGTGATCGCAGCGTCCGTCGTGCCCTTCCAGGTGAAGATCGAGTCGAGCGTGAACTGACACTCGTTCATCGCGTAGTTCGCATTCGGGAAGAAGTGGACTCTGAACCCGTCGTTGCACTTGATCCCCTGCACGTTGTCGTCGTGATAGGCGGGGTTCGTGCCCGCAATGCCTCTCGTCACCGTTGCAACGGTGGTAGACGTTGCAGAAACATACATCCGTTCGTTGTCGAACTGCCAGATATCTCCTACCTGTAGCGTTCCTACGAGGTTGTCATAGGTGAACGCGAGCGTGGCGTTGTCCATCCCGCCCCCCATGTTGAGGAGGCACGTTCCCGCCGTCTGTTGCCCCGCAACGAAGTCCGAACGAATGCGGATGCGCGCCATCTGTCCGCGCGTTGCCCCCAGGTTCACCGTCGCCGTCGTCCCCGTGATCGTTGCCGAACCCAGAAGCGAGAACGATGTCGACACCTCGGTAAGGCGATCGACACCTCCACCCCCGGTGACCGTCTCGTTGATCCAGGCAGAACCGTTGTACCGGAGATACTGATCGTCAACCGGATCGGTAATGGATATCCCGGTGAGATCGGCGAACACCGTCGTCCCCGGTGCACCATCGGCACCTGTCGCTCCAGTGAGTCCGGTTTCTCCCTGAGGACCAGTCGCACCCGTCAATCCCTGGATACCCTGTGCCCCGGTTGCTCCCGTAAGACCCTGTGGTCCGATGAGTGAAACCCCGGCGGGCCATGTCGTTGCCTTTGGACCGAACAGAATTGTCGTCGTCGTGTTCAGGTAGAAGTCACCATCGGTGCCCTCGGTCGTCGGATCTCCAGATCCAGACAGGACAGTCTTCCCATCGGCACCGTCCGCGCCCGCAGAACCCGTCGCGCCCGTCAGGCCCTGTGGGCCTTCTGGACCCGTGGCACCAGTCAACCCGATCGGTCCCTGTTCGCCCGTAGCGCCAGTCAAACCCTGGGGTCCGGTTTCTCCGGTTGCACCTGTCAGTCCCGTCTCTCCCTGTGGTCCCGTTGGTCCCTGAAGGAGCGTTACCGTCTCGTTGACCCAGTAAGATCCGTTGAACCGGAGGAACTGATCGTCTTCGGGCGTGGTGATCGTGACGTCCGTCAGTTCGTCAAGGGTTGATGCTCCCGAACCACCTGTGTTGACCGCGTTGATCCAGACAGATCCGTTATACTTCAGGATCTCGTTCTCTGCTGGGTTTGTCAGAGTGATGCCGGTGAGGTCAGCGAAGACGGTTGTTCCCGGTTGACCATCTGCTCCCGCCGGTCCAGTAGCACCAGTCAACCCTTGGGGACCGGTTTCTCCTGTTGCTCCGGTTAGACCCTGAATGCCCTGTGGACCTTGAGCACCTGTAGCGCCCGTCAGTCCGGTCGGTCCCTGCGCGCCAGTAGCACCCGTCGCTCCGGTAGCACCAGTTGCGCCTTGTGGTCCCGTTGGTCCTGATAGAGTAAGATCCACCCACCCGTCGGTGTAGAGTTTCAGTTTCCCCGTGCTCTCGTCGTACCAGCAGTCGGACGATGCGGCACTGGTTGGTTCCGTCGAAGAGACGACAATCTTCTTCTGTCTCCCCTTGACGTATACCACCATCGCGTTCCAGTCGGCAGATGCGACCGGACTGACGTGGGCGACCTTTGTATCATCCCACGCCATTACAATCCCTCATATCGCGCATAAATCGTCCACAGTGCGACTCCTATCGGCCACAGATCATTATCTACCATCGTCACGACAGGTTGCACTCGATACGTCCCCACCTCATTGAGATCCCCCGCCTGTGTCGTGTAGTTAATCGTGCAGTTGCTTGCACTCGCAGGATCGATGGATGTCGGCGTCCAGGTATCTATCACACCGCTCGGTTTCTCCACCATGATAGACACTGATGCAACGTCTGTCACCAGATCGGCATGGGATATGATCTCCACCTCCGCGCCCACCGTATCGACATAAATCTTAGGATTTGTCATAAACACTCCAGTGTTGTTGTCTGTCCAATGGGCGACACCACCGATAGCGACGTTGTAACACCTAATGGCGACACGATCAGATCGAGCACGACGACGGCGAACTGTCTGAATGCGTCCCCGTCGAAGAGACAGTCGTCAAACAGGACGTCATCGAACAGTGTCGTTGCCATGCTCGCCTACTTGATAACCAGATAGAACGTCCGTGCCGCTGCCTCGGTTGCCGGACTGGTCGGGGTTCCCGTCTGGATCTTGAGATATCTCCACACCGACAGCGCACCCCCCTCCGTTGCAAAACCGATTGCACGGGAAGCGTTTGTCGCAACTCCAGTCGAGATCACCGTCCCCTTATCGTAACAGAGTGCAAACGTCCCACCGCTTGTTACGGAACCGAGGAACGAGATCGTTGCATTCGTCAGAGCAGTCGGTGTATAGACACCCACCACCTGTGCTCCCTGAATATCGACTTCGGTAGATGTCGCACTCCCCAGTGCGATTGTCACAGTCCTTACTTTTGGAAATGCTACTACAGTGCTAGTCATTGCTCAACTCCATACTCACTGTCTGTCCTCGTCAGTCCGTTATCTTCCATGAACTTCGGGAGGATCTTGTTCCACGTCGCATACCGCTGCATCTGCGTGCGATTGTGCGCCGTCTTCTTCATCAGTATCCGTTTCAGTGCATACCCGAGATCGATACTGTCGTGATTCCGCTTCGTCCATATCGACGGACTCGCCGGAACGATGTTGATTTCGACCCCTTCCTTCCTCAGTGTGATCATCTTCGCGCCCTTCTGAATCCCCGCCGACGTCTCTTCCTGGTCCCCGAACTTGATCTTGTAGTGCTGGTTCGGCATCGACTCGCCCCGCGATGTCGCGCCGCTGGAGGCATACTTCTTGTTCGTCCCGCTCTTGTGCGAGGTTGCCGAGTCCTTGTCGCCGCCACCGCCTGTCATGGTTGGGGTGGGAACCGTGAACTCGACGTCGAGTGTCGAGATGTCGTCCACCAGTCCCGAGAACTTCATCGCGTTCTTCGGATCCATACCGGCGGTGTAGAGGACGGAGAAGGTATTCGCCTTCTGCGACTGGATCTCGACCTTCTTCAGTTCGTCGTCGTTGTCGACATCACGAACGAACTTGAACTTCCAGTCCTTCTTGTATCCGTCCATGTACGGGAGGACATCCCGGTTGAACATCTCCTCGTAGTATCTGAGAAGAGGATAGAGCATCGAAGACTTCGTGCCCGTTGCAGAGACGTATGCCGTCGCGCGGTTCTCGTCCGAGTCCATGAAGTCTCTTGGTTTGAACCCGAACATCGCCCAGACAATACCCGCAACGAACTTCTGACCCTCCAACCACTCCATGTCGTGGAGAGTGTGCGAGAGGGTTTCGATCTTCTCGTCACCCACCGTGTGAAGCATTGAACCAAACTTGTAGGAACCCTGGTTGTTCTGCTTCACCTCTTCGATGCGCTGGATGAGCGAGTTCATGTCCATCACATGGGGATGGTTCCAGACGATAGACGGAACAACACCGTTCGAGAACGTCTTCCCCGCCGCGCGCGTGGAGTCGATGAGGTACTGGATCTGATACTTCATCCGGTTGATGAAGTCCGTCCCATACACGTTATCGGAACGGCGATACATTCTGAGGTAAGCAATCTCCTCAGGTTCGAACGAGATGTAGACACCGGGACGAGAGCGTTGCCAGTATCGCTGCGTGTACCCATGTGACCACAACCCGATCATCTTGTTATCGGTGAAGACGTCCTTCGGTCCCAGATCGGTTGCGAACGGAACTCTATCAATCTCCGCCCAGAACTCGGTTCCCGGATATGCTTTGAGTTCCTGAAGAGTCTTCTTCCGGTTGAACGTCTTGACGATGGTTCCCGCGTCATATCTGAGCAAATCCGAACATGATGCTTTGAGAACGTCCGCAAGCGTGTCCTGGGGGTTCGGATATCTCAGAAATTCCATCGCGTCTTCGACAGGTTCATTCCGCTTGTCTACCACCTCTGTTTCGAGTGTCGATACCGTATCAAGAATCCGCTTCTCCGCAACCGCCACATACGCATTCGAGAAAAGAGTATCGTTCGCCTGTTTGTCAAAGTCCGAACGATAGACGCCCAACGTATTGTAATAGTTGGACATGTCGTGGATCGCGCGTCGGACAGCATCGGGATCTTCCCACGGGTGCACCTCCTTGACAGGCGCTTCTCCCCAGACGTATGACGAATCGCCGGTTTGGGGAAAGGCAAACGCCTTCATCATGATCGTGGCAAGTTGATCCGATGACAGGTTGTTGAACTCCTGCTCGTCACCACGTCCTCCAAACCTCCGACCAATACCCCGGCTCAGGGAGTTCCAAATCGACATGTGTGTAATACTTATTTAAATTGTAATATATTTATATGATTATACTTCATTGAGAGAAAAGCAAATAGAAACGCTTATTATCGTAGAAGTGGTAGTGTAATATGCCTCTGTTGTTTCGGTGTTGCTTCAACAGGGCGCGGTGTATTGTAGTCTGAATATTGGCATTTGCTGGTTGCGTGCTGAGAGGGGTTTTCTCATCTTCTTTCCCCCTCTCGTCTTTTATACCACGAACTCCTTGAAGATATACTCCCTGCTCTGTGTCCTCGATGCACTCGCTACGTTGATATCGCTCCCCTTCACGTCAACGATAACATATCCAATGTCCGGGGCGTCGGGAACCCCTCTCGTCCCGATGAAGGTGTCAATCCCCTTCCAACCGGGGGTGTTCACGGCAATGTGGTCGTTTGCATGGACTTCAGCAAAGTAGTGCCCGTGGTTGAATGCTAAGAATCGGTAGTCTCCAAAGGCAGGCGCGTTCAACATAGACGCGATAATGTGTCTATATAAAGAACCCGCCCGATTCCCCTGCTTTCGTGCTGCTCCCCCGTTGTGGTTGAAAAAGAAGCGATTTCCATCGATTACCAACGCGATGTAAGGGTTCCAATTGCCACCAACCATGTCAAGTGTCAACTGATCCAGGGAGGGGTTGGAACCCACATGGTAGGCGCTACCCTGGGTCCCGTAGAAGTTCTTGGGGGTGCAATGGATCATCTTCAGCATGTCCGCAGCACCCTTCACCTGTTCGTTCAGGTCGGTTGTCCAGCATCCCAGTCCATTCGACTTCGGATCTGGTCCTTCGCAGAGATCCCCATTGGCGATGACGACATCGACTTTTCCGACATCATCCACCATCTCTTCCCAGGCAGTCCAGAGTTCCTGTTGAAGAGGATTTGTCGCGTTTTTGCGGGGCGCGAAGTTCGAACCGTAATGGGTGTCGCCCACGATGATAATACGGGAACTCATCGGATGTTCCTCTCTAATGCTTTACAATACATCCGAGTTTTCCATTCGCCACGGTCATCATATAGATACGACGACCACGCCCTGCACAGTTCTTCAGCACAGAACCGATCCACAAAAGGACAGACTTTTTTAGATTCGACTTCAGGCATTACAATAGTTTCATACACAGAGGATATTATAGTTCCGATTTGTTCCTGAGGATTAAATCGAAATGTTTATTATATTATACGCTATTGCACATGTATGACAATTCACGCAGTGAATGTCGCGGAGTGAAACGGAGCATGACGAAAGAGATCAGTGATCCGTTCTGGATCATCTACATGAACCGTGGGGGTGACCTGCGAACTGTTCCCATCAACCGAGAGACGGCAACAAAAGAAGTTGTGTCCGATACATCACGTTTCGTCTCGCGCGAGATTACGAAACCCTAGAGGTTTCCACTTCGGTTGGGGGATGTCGTCAATGCGTTCAACGTCCTCCTCCCAGTCGACAAAGTTCTCTTCCTCTTCGTTCCAGTAGTCTTCTTCTTCAACTGGTTCAGGTTCGATCATACCGACACACTCCGTGTAACAGTGAACGCCGTAGGCGAGCAATGCAATGGACATAACGATATCATCATGCATCCCCGGTGGTGCGCCATACTTCACATTGCCTTCGGGTGTGAGCGTATAGGTGTAGGACTGGAACTCCTTCTTCAGTTCGTTGTCGTTCGGCAACCATATCTGCTTGTTCTCGATCATGATCGAGAGTGCATTGATCATGGTGGGTTTGGACGATGAACTGATCTTCACACCACGAACGTTGACACCCTGCTTCGCCAAGTCCTCGTATACAGGATCGCCCATACCAGTCGAATCGAGGAAGATGGTTGCATTGTTATACATCTTCGACACGCTCGTCACGCGCGACTTGATGTAGTCCCAGTCGAGTTTGTTGAACCGCTCCAGATAGACGATCTCCCGCGTTCTCCGCTTCATAATGGAGATAACGGTGAAATCCTCTCTTCGTCCTAGATCAGCGCCTCCTACGTAATCCATGTCGTCGTCAGGACCATCCAGACAGTCTCTCAGGACTTCCGTGAACGTTCTGAAGACAACACCGCCACCCTCAATGAACTGTGCCTGAATCTCCTGGTTGTAGACAATCTCCGGGAGGTTCATCGCCATCTCGTCAAGTTCCTTCGGGTCCAGGAACGGGTTGTCGTAGGATGAGTACTGATACGCCGCGTAATCGGCGTATTGTGGATCGTCGGAGAGTCCGTTCTGGAAGATCTCGTAGAACCAGTTCTTTCCCTTCGGTGTCGAAATGATGATTGCCGAACCCTTGTTGTCGGCCAGTGCAGGACGAAGAACCTCTTTCCACACCTCTTCTTTCAGCATCGCCGCTTCATCGAGGATGACGAGGAAAGGACCATACCCTCGCATGGAGTCAGGATTGTCACCGGACTTCGCGTAGATGCGCGTTCCCGAGACGAGTTCCACATACTTCTCAGCGACAGATCGAGACTTGATGTATTGCTCGGGAAGACGCTTCATGATCATGTTGTAGATGATCTGCGTCTGTGAGAATGTGGGTGAGACAAGGATGATCTCCCCGTTCTTCCGTCGCAACCCCTCGATGATCGCTACCTGTGAAGCGTATATCGACTTGCCGAAACGACGCCCACAGGAGATCACCTTGAACCGGCGGGCGTCGTTGTATATCTTCTGCTGGAGAGGGTGAAAGGATAACTCAAGCGCCACTCAGCACCTACACATTTTAGCAGGGTATCTTGGATGCCACGGGACAACGTAACAATACTCGCAGAAGAACCGACCATTACCAGTGTTGTGTTCCAAGTGACGCATGTAGAGGGGGCATTCTGCACACTCTTCGGGGATGTCGTCCCGCACATCAGCGGTGTCGTTCGCCGCCCGTTCCAGTATGCGGGTATATTCGTCCATATTATTCCTCCCGGTTGCGCCGTTCTTCCATGATTTCATCGATAATCGGAGAGTCCATCAGCGATTCCGGATCGGCACCGGGAAGAACGAGACACGGGGTATTCGGGGAGATGTCCTTCACCGTCAGGATCTTGATATCCATGTCCGGTGCCTTCCCCTCGGGTTTCTGTTTGTTCCCGTAATACGTCTTCGTCGCCTTCATGAGAATGTCGATATATTGTAAGAGCGCGCGCGGGTCACCTTCGAGATCGGTAATGCGTGCATATGTGTAGATCGCGCGCAGAACTTCGAACCGTAATCCCTCTTCTCCCATGAAGAACAGGTTGATCATCCTCATGCGTTCCGTTACGTCGAGGTTCTGTGCAACACATCGCTTTCCCCCTGCACTGAACTTCTTAAGAGGACACACTGAGAAGAACTCGCATGTATCATCACACCTGATTCTCAGGTCAATTGTCTCCTCGTAAATAGAGCGTATCTCCTCTGGATCTTTGTTATCGAAAATCTCCATAGAGTTATGTTATTCCCATAATTATATAATAAAATCGAAACATATGGGTTAAATAGTGGTTTAACCTACTACTATACATGGATAGGAGCAGGATAATCCACAAAAATTGTTACACTGATGTGTATCCGCCAGATGAGTGTTATCGGTGTGGAAAACCTATGGTTAAAGGAGAACCATACACTAGCGTTTGGGCGTATAACATGCTTGGAGAGTTTAAAGGAAACTGTCACAGAGAATGTGTGCCTCGTTTAAAGCGATATATCGTGCCGCTATTATCATTGTCGCAATACAGTTGGACGGATCATGAATCATATTAGTTTGGAGTTATGTTATGGTAAGTGACACCTACACACAGATTACCCTCAAGAGCGCGACATACCGCACTCTCGCGGATCTGAAGGAGAACGATGTCAGGTTTTCTGACTGTAAAACCATCAGCGCGGTTATTATGAAACTCATTGCTATGTACGGTGAAGACGCATGACTGTTCACTGCGTGAACGTCGATGTTCTCAGAGGAGAACGATCATGAATGAACGCGGAGAGATGGACTGGATCGATGCTGCATTGCTCTGGTTTATCGTTGCAATTCCAACGGCGTGTACAGTTGGTATCGCCTATATGCTGACTCACTGGTGATTGAAATGATCGAAGAGTGTATGTTTTGTGGTGGGAAAAATTGTGGAACTGACTATTCCCACATTAACACGACGTCGCTGTTCAAGGGCAATGCTCCGGTGTGGTATGTTTGGTGTCCTGACTGTGGTGCCAAAGGTGCCATTGCTCTGAGTAAATCAGACGCAATCCGGGTGTGGAACATTGTAAGCAACGCGGTGCCAAAGTTACATGACTGAAAAGAAACGTAAGCGCGCAGAGCGAGTTGACTGGGACGACTGGGAGGACGCCTTCATCATGCGTCACTTTCCTACGGGAAAGAAGACAATGGCGGAGATTGCTCGGTGTCTCCATCGCCCCTACAACAACACCAAATGTCACATCACATACCTGAGAAACACAGGGCGATTCGACGGTGTTGAGAAGGAAGACTCTGTATGGACAGAATCCGTTGAAACCAAGCGAGAGTTCATGCAGCATGTCATAGACAAATACGGACTCGGCAAGGGCGATGACAATTAGTGCATATATCGAGAAGCAGAAGTTACTTGATTGGTTGGTGGCGCGAGAGAAATTATACTTCGATCAACCAAACGTAATCTCAGCCTATACAGTTGGTGCAATTATTCGGGAACTTGAACGCGGAACGTTCGACTGGACAGGAGACGGTGACTGAAATGGAAACCGTCAGGGAGTGTCTGCGGTGCAAGAAGGAGATCAAGACAGTCGAACCGCATTATACGATCTGGTTCGATGATTGGGGGGCGTGGAGATCGGCGGGACAACGATTGTCGAAATTCTCCGTAAATCTGTCCGAATGGGTTGTCGATAAAGATTACGAGTGGGACGATATATATACTGAGATCGCGTGGTTTCAACACAACATTCCCAGGTGGTCACTTTGAAGAAGTGTTTAGACTGTTTCCTCGGGTATTTCCCTGACAAGAACGAAACCTGTCCCGACTGTGGTTCCAACAATCTCGAATCGCACTGCGAGAAGGACGTCCCGTGTCACTGTGCGAAGACGATCCATGAAACAATCGCGTTCTGTGACGTCTGTGGACATGTCATGTGTCCCGAGTGTGGGTGTCACGACGTTGAAGGAATCTCCAGGATAACCGGATATCTCAATGCTGTGGAGGGATTTAACAACGCGAAGAGACAGGAGTTGAAGGATCGAACCCGGTACGACGCAGTGACGGGAGAGATGATCAAGTGACGGAAGAGTTGACAGTTCCAAGCGACAAGCGGTGTAAATATCAATACGCATGTTACTTTTCGGAGAAACAGGGCGGATCGACTGTAATGTGTGGCGTGAAATATATCCCATGTTGCCTCTTTGAGAAGAGATGGACAAAGGTCGAGGAGATGTATCCTGATACACAATGTCCATATGGTGGGGTACCACAGCGATGACGGTTCTCGTAGACTGGCAGATCGTTAATGCCGTGGAGTCAGAGTGGATCGGTATCGATCCGTTCATCTCGTCAAACGTCCAACCGAACTCATACGACATCACACTCGGGAACGAGATATTGTTCGATGTTCAGGACGGTGTTCTCGACCCCGAATCTGACAACAGAGCGTATATGTCCGTTGCTGTGAACGGAGGATGTCTCAAACCCCATGCATTCGGTTTAGCGTCAACCAGAGAGACGATAAAACTCCCTGACGACGTTGTAGCGTGTATTGAGGGGAAGTCAAGTCTGGCGAGAGATGGACTCTCCATTCACTGCACTGGTGGTTGGATCGATGCCGGTTTCTCGGGACAGATCACCTTAGAGATATACAACCAGGGAACACGCCCTATCGTTCTTCGAGAGGGGATGTCTGTCGGACAGATTGTGTTCTTCCAGACAGAGCACTGCAAGAACCCCTATGGTGTCGAACGCGGATCGAAGTATCAATATCAGACAGGACCAACCCCGAGCAAGTATGGTGCGAGGTTTGCGTAAACATGGCGGGATTTCCTAAGAAAGAGACACGGAAGATTGACCATCCTGAGGTGCGTAATGCCGGAAAATACGGCATTCTCTGTTGTATTCCGTATGGACGTTCGAACAGTGAGTTCTCATTCGGACTCACCAAAGCGAAAGCGATTAAGGAGTATTACAAGTTCATCTGTAGGTTCATTGACGATCAGGAACAGGTGAAGATCAAGGATTTTGAAGGTGATCCGGCAATTGAAGCAATGGTAGAAGCGAGAAAGCAACAGATCCTTGAGCAGGAGAACGACAGCGCCGCGTATCTCCGACAGATACTCAAGGCACACGAATCGGATGATAACTACGAGAAATTCAGAGAAGGAGAGACATTATGAAGATTTACACATGTCCAAACTGCGACAGAGAGGGAACGATGCTGATTGAGAACGGAAACCGCGCCGTATGTCAGTCCTGTGGATGGCGGGGTTGGGAAGCCAACACCAAGATGGTTGAAACCCCCGACCCGGAACCCGTGAAACTGAAGAAGGGAGAGCGGGTTCACACCTGTTATGTCGATGACGACGGAAACACTGTTGTGAGTGACGAATGGTGAGTCGGAAACCGAAATATATGAGTGAATATACCCTGGAGGCACTCTCCTCCCACATTTCGTGTCCGATTTGTCATGCAACCGGAGTAAATCTAGAGCAGGTAACGCTCCAGAGACTCGAAAACGATAACATGGAGTATCGAAAAGTGCGTCATATTCGCGGAAGTTGTAAGAATTGCCTCGAAAATGGACGTGGAGACGTATCAATCGACGTATATCAGAGGTTTTAATGCTGTTTACAGACGCTATTGGCATGGTTGTCTTCGTTACAGTCATGATAATGGGATTTGTATGCGTCATTTTCCCGTTATTTGAGAAATATCTACAGCGAAAGGGGGTATAATATGGGTATATGGGAGTATATGACGGAAACGAACCGAGATAACACATTAAATGTCGACAAATGCCGGACAAATGTTCAAGATACGTATCCAGATCTTACCACGGATCGTGTTGGACATGTGATATTTGCAAATAACGTGTTGCACAAACGTTACCAACCGTCAGATGATCCGGGACATTATACTGAATTTGGGTATTATTACACGGACAATAGAAACAATAGGCGGATCATCGCGGTGAAGAGTGGTAACCCTAATTACAGACGGCGATCCGATATTCCCGACGACGACGTGTTATACGACGCCGAGGAATGTGAATGAGAATCGGAATCATGGGAACACACTGCGCGGGAAAGACAACTCTCGCAACAGAACTGGCGCACAGACTCGAACTCCCGCTCATATCGGAGATCGCCGCAACCATTCCAAAAGAGAAGAGAGCGTCGATTGGAACCCAACTCGACATCCTGTTCAACCAGGTGAAGTCCGAGATGCCGTATTCGGAGTTCGTGAGCGACAGAACGGTCTACGATAACTGGGCGTATTACTATTACTGGGCGTGTAAGAACGGTTCCACGCCCACTCTCAATATGAATGTCATGAACTTTGTCGATTCTTACGTGGCGAGGAAGCGATATACGCATCTGTTCTTCGTTGATGAATACTTCAACCTCGAAGACAACGGTGTGAGGGACACCGATCCTCTGCAACAGTCATTCGTGTATGACCTGCTCCGGGAGCGATGTCGCGATCTTGAGCAATGTGGAAAGAATGTCATACCGATAAAGGGATCAACCGAAGAGAGAATCGAACAGATCATGAGGTTTCTGGAATGAACGATGACGATTGGGTTACCTGTCCCCACCGATACGGAGAACGGGGGGCGTCCTGGTGTCGACTCTCCGGTGGTGCATGTCCGGTTGCATGGAAGATGGGACCATGTGTGAAGAAGGAGATGGTAGAATGACACCCGCGCTCGATAAGGAAAAGGTGATGGAGGCAATCGGGAACATCGACTTGAATCAGAAGATCTGTGGTCACGATCTCATGGCCGTGTACAACAGGATGCGCACAGGCGAGTTCGACCTCGCGCCAACCGTCGACCTGTCGACCGTCGACACCGCTGCCCTGGTCGATGCGCTGAAGGGGCGGGAGGGGGTCGACGCCATCGAGATCGATCACACCGACGATTACCATGTTATCCGGTCCGACGAATTCGACGATGAGATCGGTAGCCTTGAGCCGGTCTGGAGCGATCAGGGCCCGGTAACGCTGATTCGCATCGTCCAGAAGGAGGCGCGCTGATGACCACAATCTGTCATCCCGCAATCTTCACAGATAACGCGGCGGTTGCACGGGACTATGCGGCAAAGGTTCCAGTCGAAGTAATTCAGCAGCGATACGGACTGACGAAGAACGCGATCAAGTCGATATCCCGGTGGTATGGTACATCGAAGAATGCTCCCGGAATCCCCGAAGACGACGAACCCGAAGTGGTGCGACTCTATGAGGTAGAGGAACTGTCCATGACAGCAATCGCCCGTCGATTCGGACTCAAGTCGAAGCATGGTGTCGAACGTGTCCTGAAGGCACGTAATGTCACCATGCGACAATCGGGGAATCACCCCGAACCACTCGCCCCAGAGTATTACGACTTCTACATCTGGCAAACCAAGCAGGGATATACGGACGGTGTTGCGAGAAGTGCGGCACGTCGCATCAAGCGGTGCCATCTCGCAGGTGCAATCGATCCCGATAAGGAACTCCCCAAATCGCTCCAGGGAGGCATCAACCCCGCTGCGGAACGTGGTAGGAATCTGACGATAATGCGACGATACGCAGAGTTCAAGAAGGCGACAACATGAACGAATATCTTACAACGAGAGAAGTATCGAATCTCACGGGCATCTGTTGGTCGTCAATTAAGATGCGATGTAAGAACGGTAACATTCCTTCTACCTGGGATGGAAATCGATATCTTATTCGACTCGAAGATGCAAAGACTATTACACGACTGAAGTGTGGACGGAAACCGAAAGTGACGATTGCGGAGCAAGTCGTCGCGCAACGAAGTGAAGCATGCCGAGAACATACAAACCCGGTGGAAAGTCGAAGTATGGTAACGTCAAAGTCAAACTCGACGGATATACCTTCGACTCACAGCGAGAACGAGACTATTACCTCGAATACAAACTCGATCCGGAAGTCGTTAACCTCACTGTTCACCCGCGCTATGAACTCACTCCGAAATACATCAATGCCGAAGGAGTCAAGAGACGAGCCCAGCACTACGTTGCTGACTTCCTGGTCACGTACCGGGACGGTAGAGAAGAGGTGGTAGATGTGAAGGGAATGATTACTCCTGTTTTTAAGATTAAACAGGTTCTCTATGAACTGAAATACGGGAAGGCGATTACCATTGTCAAGTGAACCACTTCTTGTCCCATGTCAATTGTGGCATCGACATGCGATGTGGGGTGTCGTAATCTGCGATCACCCCGACCGCACGGAACTGTTACCAGTGTGTGACAAATTGAAATGTCCATTGGGCGGGGTTCCAGAAACAATCGGTTGAGGATGGGGATGGAATTGTCAAATCGAGATTCATGGGAAATTAAGACCGATGCACATACAGTCGTAGGGTTCGACCACGACAACAACGAATGGGACCCGTCCTATCAGTATATGGATTCGACATCCCTAATGGCATCTGGAATGGGTAAGCGATACACATTCGGACACAGCACCAATGCAAGAGTGACGACATTTCACCCAGAGACGGTGTGCCGTGTTGCGAAGAAGTTCCTCGAACTCACCGGAGAACCACTGGGAGTGTATATAGAGGGTTACAAGAACTGGGGGGATATGATCAATGGCCCTCTCGAATATCACTATCGCGTTTCGTTCTTCGATTCGAAGAGTAATGTAATGACAAAAGCGTTGATGGAGGCGATCAAGGATGCGTAGAATCGGAGAGATTTCCTGCGTTTCTCCTGACGATATGAGCGATGAATATACCGTAGACGAGGTTTAGTATGACTAGATATGTTACATTCGCGTGTGAGAACTGTAAAGGCACTCACACATGTACACACACCGAGGAGATACGCGACGACTTTCCCAAAACGGCGGCCCCAATCGCACCAACGACATGTCCATATTTTGAAGACGGGGGCAATGCGACGTGGTTCAAGGTAGATACCCCCGAACCCAAGATCCCACTGGAATACGAAGCGAAAGAGATAGACGCACTACTCGAAGTCATTAAGCAGAAGGATGCGATCATCGACAATTGTCGAAGTTCTTTGGAAGAATATCGACAAAAGTCGTATGAGTATATGTCGGAGATTGGATATCTAAAGAAGACATCGGATCCGGAACTCTATAAGAAATTCAAAGATGCTGAACACAAGGTAGACGGGTTGGAGGCGCAACTGACGTATAAGAAAACCGAAGATGGTTCCAATCGACCGTTGTTTATATTTTCATGGTTCGTCGGGGTCATGATCGGGGTTGCGATGGGCGCATGTCTCTAAACCCCGTATATTTTACAGGAAGTTCGACAAATGACGATATCTGGAGGAACTGTGAGACTTGTTCTCAGATTGCACCCAAAAGACTACGACACATTCCTAAAAGAAGATCGAGACTATATCGAGAGATTGGGATATGAGATCTGGTGTGACCCGTTCAGGGAACCAGGGTGTGCAATAATTATGGATATTGGACCGTATATGGAAACCATTCGACGGAGATTTGCCGAGTATTATGACAATTCACTGTGTGAACGTCGCGCTTCACAGAGGTGAAGACGCATGACAGGACACTTTGAGAATGGGAAGTGGATTGAATATCGATCAGAGTGCAGGTTCGTGCCCCTGTATATGACTGCGAGTGGCCCGAGTGGCATTGTAAAACTTATTGAGGATGTACCTGATACAAACACGGTAGCGATTGTAGATTCTGTGATACACACAGAATCGTCTGAGACGCATACAGCGTCTCTCTAAGACACTCTCTCCCCCTTACCCATACTTCCTATCATCTTTACTATTACACTGCCTTAAATCGCTTCTATATTCGGCTCATATATTTTTAGAATATATTCAATTCAATTATATTCTGGGTATGTTTTATTCTGATTCTTAACCTTTACTTGATACCCTCAAATTTATATGAGGTACTTAGCGGGGTTTTCGGAACGATTCCTAGATGCTTTGGGGACCTGGTGGCGTTGTGAAGCGTGCTCCTTTTACCTATCGTGCTCCGTTGCGTTTATATTCGGTTCAAAGTATGATGTAGTGCGCAGAATATGCAATTCTGCGAAATGTGCTAGGCCGTGCTCCAGATGGTGCATGGTGCATGTGCTCTGCGAGGCTTGACGCCATATAGTATATATTAAATTAATTTATTAATTAATATATTAATGAACACCATATTAATTAGAATACTAATACTTAATTAGAATATATTCGTATTCAATTAGAATAGAATTGAATACTATACCATATTGGATAGAGAGCGGTAGTCATAGAAGCACTCTCAGACGTTCATATCGTCGATCTAAGACATCATCTCATCTAGGTCTAGGGTAACTATCGACTAGGTAGATCACTAGGTGTTATCGTTACTCCGATTTCAAGATTAGTTGTAGCGCATTGTAGTGCGGCAGGTGGTTGGTAGTGGTGCGCGTTATGGACCTGGGGAGAGTGTCACTTCGTTAATTGTCGAAGTGGTTGGATGTATTATTATTCGATAGGTTAAGTATTCTAATATTATACTAAAACGATCATGAAAAGTATATATTCTGAAGCGTTGACAGTGATGATGTCAAGAGGCAAGCACCCTCCAAAGACAATTGATGATACCTAACACTGGGATCAATCAGTGGGTTGTAATGCGGTTGGTGAGGCAAGATATCTCCAATCGGTAAAGTAAGCAAACCTGAAGAACCGGAAGCGCCGTATGCGATCGGGAGGAGTCTCCCGGATATGAGGATACGACATTTGAGCGGGTATGGTGAAGGGTGCCTATGTGAGAACGCGCGTTGTCTTGTTTTGTGGATTAGTGATCACGTCTGGTGATTGCTACAAAAAAACAGAGGTAATGAAAATGGCACGCATTGTGTACAAAATCACGTTTTGCTACTATGGATCATCGGATGTCTGTGATGAGGTTATCAACATCTCACAGAGCGAAGAGGCATACGATCAGATGTGCCGAGATTGGCAGAAGTTTACCAGCAATGTAAGTATTGAGCGCATTGCCACATTGTCTGATGATGTCGCGCTGACAATCGCGAACAAGGTTCTACAATGGCACAAAGAAGACGCGGAAGAAGAACACGACAACCCAAAATATGAAGTTTCACCAATGATCATATAATCATCTATCTCTTTTAGAGAGTAAGGTTCAATCCTGATAGACGATTATCCCCGTATAACGGGGCATGTAAAAACTAATGGTGATTATGAAGTAATCACCGTGGAGTGAAACGAAACGTGTACAAATACGCATTACTCGCGTTATCATGCTTATGCGTGATCGTATCGTATATGATTATCATTGTATCAATGGTGTGAATTATGTCAGTAGATGGAATAACAAAAGGCGACATATGCGCCAATTGCGGGGAATATGTAGCATTCAAAGGAAATGTATGCATCAATGACGATGGGTATATTGATGCCTTCCAATGTGATTCGTGCCGCAAGTTTTCGTATTATTGGAAGGACAATAAACTAATCTCAGAAAAAGAAGAAGAAGTTTTACACAAGTTGGGATTGCTCGATTAACTCTTGGAGATTCTGAAAGAATCGACTGAAGATATGAAATATCTTCTTATTTATCTAGTAAGTCGGTAACACTCTGGTTATCGACCTAGAATAGATTAAGGAGAGTGATTTATCAAACTACAACTAAAACGGAGTCGACATGCCTTATACCTCAGTTGGTTCATATTTCTGTACGAGATTGGATAGACATAAGCCACTATGTTCTATCTATTGAGTGTCCTATAGGATACTCGGAATATCAATACCTCTTTCAGAGCATAAAGGATACCGGGATATCCGATGTCCGTGCATTAGATAGAGGTGAATTATGGATTTAGAACAGTATCTAATCGACGATATCGCAGCGAACAAAGCATATTACTTTGAATCTGCGAATGCTGGAAACATTGAATCAAAAACTATTGTGTCAACACTGGATTACATCCTCCAGGTCATGGCCTCGTATCACGAGACATACGATTGAGGTGATTATCATACTCCATCTATGGCTGAGAATGTGGATTAACTCGAATAATCCGTATGCATTATTCGGATATCTTGAGATGTATCGTATTTTGAGTATCTAAAATTAGGTGAAAACAATGGAATCTCTTGTAATTGACAACAAACCATCAGGTATTATCATTCATAATGGTGGATTATATGAGATCGATCATTATACCGATGAAGGAAAAATGGTTCTAAGACCCGCTAAAACGTTACTCGATTAATTCCTTTTTCAAATCGTAAAGCCTCTAGGGCATTCCTATGGGCGCGAAATTGAACTAAAGGAGATGAAAAACAATGGTAGATGATACCGACGTTAAAAACTATGCATACATTATGTATGCATCAATGGAAGTTGCGACTAGACCCGATGGATCTAACTTCGTCCGACTTAAAGAAGGACGACGAGAACAGGAATATACGGATATCATCCATGCGGTCCACGATGATACCGATCAGGGACTCCCAGATGATTTCACGTATCGCGTTATCCGTGAATCTCTCGCCGAGATATCAGATTCCGATGATATCGATTCTCCGGAACTTGAAGCAGATATCTATACTTCGGACCTGTTGTCCTGGCTAATGGATGATACATCCCGTATCGGTCGCGTTGATGATGCAATGCAAGAGACGGAATGTAAGAATCTTGTATCTGCTCTCCAGTATGCACAATGGCAGGAGAAGGAGGAGATTTATCATTCCCTGGTGTCCCATATCCGGGACATTCTCGAAGAAACTGTAGAGGTTGAAGAGGATGAAATCTAAACAATTTCTCGATAAATGTGCATCCACATATGTATCCAAATGCCCGGACGCATACGCGGCAGGTGTAACTCTCGGGATATGCGAATATACCGAAGATTGGTTGGAAGAATTATGCGGATACGCTGATCTGTGTCCACATGGTCACGATCCATCTACATGCCCGGAATTGATACACGAATGCAGATATCTTATTGCTGAGATTAAATCCAGCGTTAAGCGTATTATCCACCATTAGAGGAGTAACTAACATGAAACGCAACACAGTTAGATATGCAGATCCATCAAAAAACATCTGTCAATATTGCGGGAAGCGAGTGAAAAAATTATACATGTACGAAAAGTATATCGGTCAAAGTGCGTTGTTGTTTTGCAGTTATGCGTGTTATTATAAATATTCAATGTTCGATTCTGGTTGGTAATGGTGATCTAAATGCTTAAATCAGGTTGGAACCTTCCACCAGGTTGTTTTGAATCGGACTTGCCCGGCAATAGACCCGAAGATATCCTATTTGAACATGTATGTGATGAAACCTGCGATTCGTGTAAATGTGTCGAGGTATGCAAACATATCGAGAACGGATCGGAATGCGATTGTCCATGTATTCAGAAAGCGATGGATGCGGCACACGAACCTCCAGACTATGAGGAGTATTAATAATGAATCCAAAAACCCGTATATATGAAACCGATTATGTTAATGCAAAAGACAAAGGGGATCTCCCTTGGTATCATCCTACAAATGGATTATACTTTGAAAAGAAAGGTAAAATGCCTCCAGACGGATGCCGACGAGTCAATCCTATCCGCAATGCAGGACAGAAATATACCCATATCATTGCTACTGAGATGTTCGGTAAAGATGAAGTCCTCTATCTCGATTGGATAATGGATTATGCCGGTAGGTGTCCTAAATGTAGTGGTATCATGCACAAGATCCATGCATGCGTACATGGTATTCACGACAGTGGATATGATGTAGAACAGTGTTACGATTGTGGTTATTATGAGTAAAGGATTCATGACTGCAAGGGAGTTACGATCCCTGGATAATCATATCACGGGACACGGAGGAGTGGATCAGTATTCAGATATAGAACCAGATCCCGCCGATAATATCCCGGTAGAAGTCCATCCATGTATGGAATGTAACTGTGACAAATGTATTGACATATTCTGTAAGTATAACAAATATGATGAGGTGAACACAAATGACGAAACTTAATGCTCGGATTAAAAACAAGGCAATGATTAAGAGAATGCTTGCTGAAGATGGTGTTGTGCTTGACTCATACGAGAGGGTTGGTGCATATACAGTATTTACAACCGACGAACGGCCAGAAGACGGGAAGATTACCCTCTATATCGGTGGATATCCATCAGATTATGAAAAATTGGAGATCCAATCGGTTGAAGATGCTGTTAACTACATCTGGAAAGAGCGCAAGCGATACATTCCGTAGGTGTCAACGATGGAACTAACCGACGATCAAAAACAGGTATTAGAGGAGATTCCTGGATATGTCCGGGTCGATACTCTGAAAAAGTGGATTTTTGATATGCGTGACGAAGAGATTGCAAACGTGGGAGATCCACACATCGACGAACCGACATATAATACCCGGAAGGGAGTTCGGATTGCAATTGAGATATTAGAAGACGACTTCGATCTAGGAGATGATTAAAATGGACGAAATTAAATTCGAAAACCTGACAAAGCATCATATTAACGTATTGCGATCAGATGGTGGTGTCGAATCTATCCCTCCTTCTGGAACAGAGGCACGGGTATTCTCAACACAGGATCAGAAAGGAAATATCAACGGATTCGACGTGTTACAAACCCGCTGGGGAACCGTCGTGGGACTTGACGCACCAAAACCGGGAGTTATCTATATTACATCGTCACTTGTGGCAATGGCGGTGCCTGATAGAACCGACGTTATCACGCCCAACACGCACCCTAGGGCGGTTGTGGGTCGAGACGAAAAGGGGAACCCTGAACTTGTCAGATCGTTTCAGTGTTTTTGGAGGTGTGACTGATGTCACTTGATGAATACGACGACGATATCCTTATAGAACGATTGGAAGAAGACGGGTATCTCGTAATTGTCACATGTGCAGAGTTCAAGGACCGGATACACAAGATCCACGACAACATAGACAAGTTTAAAGCGACGGGTGATGATAGGCGTCTCAAGTGTTATCGAGACATGCTGAAGAACCTATCACAATGGTACGATGACGATTCCGTCGGACTGTTTGAGGAAGTGAAGAGTCGCGGATTCACTGTCACTGATAATCACGGGCGGGTGCAGTAGCATGGGAGGATTCGGTACATTCTTCTCATGGTGTATAGTCCACTGGTTGGATTGCCTTCTGTTAGCATTCGGTTTGAGTTACTTTTATTATCTTGGATGTCTATTCATCGATTGGTTGATCATCGAGGTAATACCCTCACTGATCTAAGGAGATGTAAAGATGCGAACAAAATTCGATATCGGGGACATTCAGTCCCTCTGCGCAACGCGAAAGAAAGACGAAGAAACGGGAATTACCTACGATTATACAATTGTATTAGAAATGTTCCCGGATCGTCCGGTGCCGATTGATGCAGACGAATACATGAGACTGTCCCGATCGTTCTCCCGCCGATATAAAAAAGGGGAACTTATCGAGGCATAGTCTAGAATAGCAAACCGAACAATTAATCCTCTTTTATAACCCATATCTATTACTAGGAGTTTTGACTGTGAAAATTGTTGTAAACCGATGTTATGGCGGTTTCGGATTGTCCGATGCTGCATGTGAATGGTTGATGAAGAACCGAGGATACACACTCGGGAACGGAAAAATTACCGAAGATTGGGAGACGTTTAACATTGTGACATATGATGGTTTTATGAGTACATATGCGATACTAAGCACACCAGACGAGGTTTCGAGTGACGATAACAAATTTAGAACCCACCCAGACGTTATCGCAGTGGTCGAAGCACTCGGCAAAGGTGCAAACGGATCGTGTGCCGGCCTTGAGATCATAGAAATTCCCGACGGCATCAACTGGCACATTGATGAATATGACGGTGTTGAAACTGTCCACGAAGCACACAGGAGTTGGTAACTATTCCACGAAAGGGTAATGTTGTTATTGGTGTCCTCGATGAAGTCGGGGAGACTACGGTAAAGATTGAGAGTGTTGTCTACAAGGTCGCAGAGAGTCCCCAGCGGTTTCTCAAGAAGTATAAACCAGGACAACAGGTCTATCTCTCGCTCAAGGGAGAGACTGTCTCATACATGAAGGATTACAATGACTGGAAGGCGGAATTTCCATCCAAAGCACAGGCACTAGCAATGAACACATTTGCCGAGAAGATCGAGTCCGCAGCGGAGAAACTGTCCACCGCCACCCCGTCTGTTTCTAGTGGGATTCGTTCCACGGGGACAATGGGAGACGATCTCAGGATCATGAACTCTGCTGCTGCATGTGCCACGGGGTTAGTGAAGTCCATGATTGAGAAGGGACTGATCGATACTGACAAGGAGATTAGAACGACAATGAACCAGATGATGGTAGCGATATATACTGACCAGAAACAGATCCTAGGAGGGAATTGAAATGGCGGACGAGTGTGAGAACCCGAGCCGTGGTGACGAATATGAAGACGACGACGAGGATGTCGAATGGACACTGTACAAAGCACGAGCAAGTCTGTTTGGGACACTTGTGGCGGATATGTACTGACAATCTGTAGACGATTAAACCGTAACCCTTTTCTAGTCATACACGCCAGTTGAAATTGGAGGTAATTCCTCTATGGGAAAAAAGTGGCAGACAACCGTTTATCTACCTGAGCAGTACAGAATGGATGTCAAGGCACATAAACTTGATCTTTCAAGCATGTTGACAGAGCAAATTACATA
>Ga0074198_1000382_pt1 | contig 49491 bp, 72 predicted proteins | sample EPASupsiteSAE323_FD_64527 | JGI IMG/M metagenome (GOLD analysis project Ga0074198, IMG submission 64527) | Bioremediated contaminated groundwater from EPA Superfund site, New Mexico - Sample SAE3-23 | ecosystem: Environmental > Aquatic > Deep subsurface > Groundwater > Contaminated ... | reverse complement strand
CTGCTTACACCCGAAGAGCAGACTCAATATATCCTCGATAATTATATTCAACCTATTATCCCTGATGAATACGGCCCCAGCGACGTGACGGATGCTCTGAATAAGTTGTATCCGAATAAACCGATAAAAGGTATAGCGGGCGGAATTTCATTTATGGCAAAATTGCCAACAATATCGGAGCAAACTCAACAGATATTGGATGCATATAAAGTTCCGTCGAATCAGTTATCAGTTTTGCAACAGATAACTGGATTTAATGAAGAGCAAACAAGCGGGAAAACAGCAGTTCAAATTATTACCGAATGGGCTTCAAAACAATTCAATATGCAATCTTTAATGTGGGGAATAAATGGGAAGACTGATACTGGATTACTCGACCTTTTTTCAAAGGCAATAGAAAGTCTTATTACTTCAGGACAATTCACGGCACAAAGTGATGTAGTACAATTTCTCCAGAAAGAAGTCTCATATGACGCAAGCGTAATTCTTCGCAGAATGATGGCTGAAGGGAACTATCCTTCCGAATATGGGCCTAATTCTATTCTATCGAATTTCCCCAATTATGCACGCGACAATATGGGATTTTACCTGCCTACCGGAGTCCAAAACCAAACTACTGGCGCATATTCTTTTACTTCGGGAATCGGTGGTTCCTTGTTTGGTGCAATAACTCCACCTGCAATAACGATTCCTTCTTCTGGAATTACTGCACAAGACCTCTATGAGGCGGTAAACGGAAAAGGCTCACTAGATAAATTAAAATCTTCACAAATGGTCTATCCTGAAAAACCAACATTACCATCTGAATATGGAGTTGGTAACATTGATTTGAATAATAGACCAATCGTACATAATGCGGATGGTTCAATAAGCACTGTTTATTCAATGACATTTTGGCCTGATGATGATATAAGAGCAAAGGGAGGCGAACGTTCACCAGAAGATAAAGGTAAATATATTCTTGTTCCAGGAGTCAGAGCTGGTCTTAATAGAACAATGACCGAAGAAGAAGCATGGGATTATTATTTGCAGACTGGTGAATATCTTGGAAAATTCAAATCTGATGCTGACGCTGAAGCATATGCTCAGTCTCTCCATGAAAAACAGGCAGATATTTACGCTCCGTATGCAAATGGAACTATTCCCACGAATGCTGTTGTCCCGCAGGAATATACCAACGCGCTCAACCCCAATTTTATCTCGACCACCAATCGTGAAAAATTGCTCTCTGGGCAAGCAAATCTTTTGAAAAATAAAGATAATATGTCCATCGAAGGATTTAAGGAACAATGGCAGAATCTTAAAGAACAATATGACACAGCGACAAGTTTTGAAAAGTTATTGAAAGATAATGTTGCTCAAACAGCGATTGAAGGTATGGCAACTGGGCTTGAACGTGTCGGAAAGGCTCTCGCTAATAGTGGAAATTCTGCGGGGACATTCAAAAACGCGATAAAGGAAATGATTGAGTCTATTGCTCAACTCATTCCAAAACTTGAGTTACAGGCTGGATTGCAATTATTGACCAGCTCTAATTTTACTGATCCTGTAGGATGGACTCTCGTAGGACTAGGGCTTGCAGGAAGCCTTGGTTCTGGATTACTCGAAGGTTCAGGTTCTTCATCTGGTACTTCATTGACAACCAATGCAAAAGGTGGCGTTTATTCTTCACCCTCGCTTGGACAATATCTAAATGGGATCTATGATACGCCGCACGTATTTGCCTTCGCAAATGGCGGGATATTCTCGGAAAATTATCAGAAGGAAGGTATTTTCCCCGTTACGCAAACGTCCGATGGAAGTCTTGGCGTAAAGGCAGTCGGTCTTGGAACTCCCAATGTAAGTATCGAAGTCAAAAATATGTCTTCTGCTTCAGTATCAAGCAAGACGACTCAGACGACCGATGCCGCCGGTAATAAAAAGATAATCCTTATGCTGAATGACATGGTAGACAAAAAACTGCAAAGCGCCGGCGTGACGGTGCATGGAGCATACAGGTCATGAGTACGACAATATATTGGCCTTCTTCACTTCCTCAGCGTCCTTTGCAGGATGGTCTCAATGATGAATTCCCCGACAATAGGATAGTCTTCAAAACCGATGCAGGAGCTCCAATAATTCGTTCCAAAGGAACGACCGCTCCATATAAAATATCGCTCTCCATGCATATGACGAAAACGCAGTATCTTGCCTTCAAGACATTTTTCAACGAAACGACGGGAGGTGGTATCGAAGTTTTCTACTTCCCCGATTGGAATGCATCTTCCGATGAATCGACGGTTTATAATGAAGCACGCTTTGATCCTGAATCATCAATGCCGAGGGCAACTCCGAATGGCCCTGAATATGATGTGAGTTTTACTTTGGAGGTTTGGGAATAATGGCTATTTCCGCTGCAACATTGGCTGAACTTTACTCGCAACAGACAAGCGGTGCGCTTATCGAACTGCTTTCGATAGAAGCTGACGGTTATGATACGCAATATATCACGAACAACACTATCGATCTTACCTATAACAGCCAACTCTATACCGCGATTCCTTTCGTCTTGACTCCGCATACTGAACAGAATAATTCCATAGGAACAGGTTCTCTTACGATTGCCAATATGGAAGCACTCATTACTGTTTTAAGAAGTTATCAGGGTATAATCACGATTACCCTTCAGGCTGTTTTCTATAAGGATGGGAGTTTCGATCCAGTGAAGGGAATGAGTTATATTGTTTCTGATATCGATTGCGATTCTCAGGCGATTCAGGCAACCCTCAAAGTTGATGATTGTCTCGACGATGAAATGCTTTATTTGGAGCTCACCCCGAATGTGGCTCCAGGGCTATTCATATGAATTTCAACGAATATGTCGGCATACCATTCAAGGATAATGGTAGAGACAGAAACGGTTGCGATTGCTGGGGGCTAGTTCGCCTTGCATTGAAAGAACAATTCGACAAGGATGCCCCATCACTTGCGGGGTATCCCGATACAGAATATGCTTCTTCAGAAAATATGGTACAAACAGGATTGCATGAGATTGAACCTAAAAGAGTAGATATCCCAAAACCAGGAGATATCGCGCTTATTCGTCTTCATGGGAAACTCTGCCATACTGGACTTTACATCGGAAATGGTGATATTCTGCATACATCAAAAGCGACGGGAGCCATTATAGAGAATATGGACGGGATACGGCAACTTAGGCTTAAAATAGAAGGATTCTATCGTGTCTAACGTTTATTATTTCCCGCACCCATTCACCCATGAACGTCAGGAACTCAATGTCCCCGACGGAACTCCTATTGATACACTTCTCGATAAAAATATTTCAATAGAACTTACCTATCATATTTTCTTAAATGGGATATTGATTCCAAAAGAAAATTATGGTTACAAGATTCAGAAAGATGATGAAGTCATAATCAGGCTTATTCCTACCAGCAGTGATACTAATACTAATCGTGAAACAGCTACCAGCACAAAAGCTATTGGCTCTGTAGTACTTGGGGCTTTAGCGATTGTCGCGGGAGTCATTATCCCTGGCGCTCAATGGCTTATCGCAGTTGGGTTTGCCACGGCACTCGGAGGACAAATTGTCGCTGGGCTTACCGATGCTGGAATAATCGGAGGCCCATATTCGGATGAACTTGGCACGACAACGCATCCTTCCATTCACGGCGCAAGCAACAGTTCCAATCCAAACGGCAAGGTTCCATTGCCTCTCGGAACACACCTTTATACCCCTGGATATCTTGCGCCACCCTATAGCTATATCAGCGGCACTGACGGTATAGATGAATATGCGATAATGGCTTTCGTACTTGGTATAGCTCCCGTAAAAGTAAGCAATATCAAGATGGGCGACAACCTTATTGCCACCAATTCAGCGAATGTAAAAAATGGGGCAATCGCCGTTGATGGTATTGTCCCTGGAGTCGAAATTGAGATTCGACAGGATGGAACCGCACTCAGCCTTTATCCTTATTGCATGGGAGAAAGCTCATTCTCGGAAGGACTTACTGGATTCAAAAATGTATCTCTGAGTGGGCATACGGTACAAATAAGCGCGTCAGGAAGATATGCCTATTGTTCGGACATCACATGGAACAATCTAACGGATGCTGATAATGACCATGCGGATATCAGTATTGCAGTGGGAGACAGCGTAGGGTTCAGCGGATTCACGAATGCCGCGAATAACCGGCAGAAAATAGTGACTGCCGTCGATGAACATTATATTTATTTCCAGCAGGATGGAAATCTTGTCAATGAAAGTTCTTCAAGTCTGCAACTCATTGGATATAAATCAGCGGTACATACCACCGGAAAACATACTCGGCAGATTATCGTTACGATAACATTTCCAAAACTTGTCCGTTATAGCGGATCTTCAAAAAATAATGCTTCAGTTCTCGTCAAAGCATTCTACCGGCAGAAAACGCTTGATGGTGCGACTCCCGCGAATTGGACTGAATTCCAAAATGATTTTGGGACAATAAGCAATAATAAGGCTGAGACGCTTCGTTATTCCGCTTCGACGGTAAATACCCTTACCGACATAAACGATACCATCCTTGGGCAATATGAAGTCATGGTCGTTCGTGCCACAAAGGATGCACAGGATTCGAATATTGTCGATCTCGTCTATTGGACGGAATGCCGTTCGGTGACTACGATCGAGACCATGCCGGAAATGTATCGGGACAAGATAGCGATAATGGCAATAAAGGTGAAGGCTTCCACCGCCACGCAGAACGTTATGAATAAAGTCAATATGCTTCTTTCTGCCGATTACTCATATCTTGATTCCGTAGATTCACGCTTTACGGCGATTCGTGAAGCCAATTCATCGAATCCCGCGCTCGCCTTCCTTCATGTTTTAATGAGTAACGGCGTTCCGCGCCCTCGCGTGGCTTCACAGATAGACCTCGATTCGGTCTATAATTTTGCGGCATTCTGTAATGAACCAAATTCGGCGAATACCGATTACGTAATGAAATGCGATGGAATTATCACTGATGGTGGTAAAGCGTCTTCACAACTTTACAATATTCTCAATGTCGGTTTCGGGATGCTGACATTCAAAGACAGTCTTTATGGAATAGTCTATGACCATCCACAGACAACGATAAAACAGCATATTGGCCCCCATAATTCAAGTGGATTTACCGAACATAAAACATTCAAGGAAGTCATTCATGGTTATCGAATAAAATTCGTCAATGAAAATCTCGATTATGTTTCTGATGAACGAATAGTCCTTGATGACGGTTATAAATATGACACTGAGATGGATGGTGTACTTAGGGATTGCTGGGGCACCGATAGGACATCAGATACAAATTATACGATTGCGACAAAGTTTGAGACTCTTGAAGCGCTTTATCAGGTAACCCCCGAAGCCGTATTCTGTTGGGGAAGAAGGCTTCTTGCCATCCGAAGGTTGCGTCCTGAATCATTCGATGTTTCCATGAGCGCTGAATGTATTGCCGTGGGACTTGGAGAACTTGTTCGGTTCCAGTCATTCGCTACTCGGCAGGGGCTCGCCGATGGAAGAATAGTTCTCGTCGAGAGAAATTCTTCAGATCAGGTTGTTGGAATACAATGCAATAATAAAATCACGCTCGATTCGAGTAAAAGTTACGCCATTCGTATTCGCACCTCTGACGGTCAAAGCGTTTATACGCTTATAAATAATACGATGCGTGGCCTCTATCCTTCGGATAATCTCGTCCCTTCCGACAGTTTGAAACCATTTGATGCGATGATGCTGGAGATTACGACTCCATTCGTAAACGATGCAATCGCCGAGGGCGATTTGATGTTTATCGGTGAAGTGGGGATGGAGACGATAGAAGGTCTTGTTTATGGAATGAACATAAATTCAGACCTTTCGGGGAAACTCACTCTCGTAGAATCCGCTCAAGATATTTTTACCGCAGACTCTGGAACGATACCCGCATTTAATTCAAAGGTCACAAAAGGGCCATCTATCTCAAGACCTACTGGAGTATCCGTTACTCTCACCGCTGCCTCGAATGCTCAAAATTCTGCCGCGAAAGCTCAAGCCACAGCTGATACTAAAAATACCTGTTGGGGTTCATTGGCATTGGCTCAAGCGAATGCAATCATAAATGATACATTCATCGATTCAGCGAATGCTATTGGTTATGGAACAACGATTCATTATCGGTGTACCGTTGCTCTTGCTGCCTCGTATGTTCGTATTGATTCAATTTCCTATGGTTCCCTTACGACCGCGCCGACTTCTGGCATGATCGCGAACGATACGTATTATAACTCGACGACAACTATCTGGTACTATTATTCTGGGAGTGCCTGGACGGCTACGAGTGATGCCGTTACGTCGGTTGTCACCACATATACCCCCCGCTATCTCGGCAGATCTGTCGCAGCGCATCCGCCCAGCTACCATAACGGCGACTGGTGGCTTGTGATCGACACCGACGACAGTCCCATCCAGCGCGGCGTCTGGTATAGCAATAGTGGCACGCCAGTGAGAATCACAACCTCGTCGAGCACAGAACTACAGGCCAAGATGACAGCAGCACTGGCGGACATCGCCTGGGCAGAGAAAAACGGCTATGGAACTGCGGCAGATTACGGCGGATTCGACGCATTTTTCAATGCGTTAGGGGCGGTGACAGCGTTTATACAAAATTTATTCGCTCAAAATGTAACTCTTCCAACATCCGGTTATCTGAAATCATATAATTATGCGGAGGATGCCAGTGAATTTCCTACGGCTGGATTTAAATTGGATGTGGCGAACCAGATCATAAAATCGTTTGGCGCCCAATTTGTTGAGGCGATAATAAAGAACGCCTATTTTTCTGGTTCGATTGAAAGCGACCCATTATCTACGACATTACCAATTTCAATATCTTCAAAGGCATGGACTACTTCTAATACCAAGGGAGACGTTTTTAGTTTTTTCTCTGGTTTGGCTATAAATCGAAGATATGCTTTTGATTCTACATTTACTTATAACGGCTCAACTATTGTATATATAACCCGTTATCGTTATCAAGTTAGATTACAGGATAGTTCATTTAATGCTATTTTAGTTTGTGGAAAGGATAGTATAGATAATCTATTATATTCTTTTACCTCTTCTGCAATCACCTATGAAAGTCTAGTTACTTATACCAATTTCGACCATCCTCCTATTGAATCAAAGGGAACAGGAACAAATAGCAATATTACTTTAACCGACCCCGGAATTGGAAATATTGGAGCTAAGGCTTTTGTCGTTACTACGGCAAATACAAATTATACTATTACTCTGCCATCGGGAGGGATATGGTTTTATATTATAATGTGGAATAGCACTTATTATGCAGCTATTAATTCAGCCGTAGCATCGGCAACAGCTACTGTGGAGGCCGGGGGTACTACCATTGCAACTATAAATAAGGGTGGTTCTGGTAATTTATCTGGGATGGTTCTTTACTGGGAGGACACAAGCGCATGATTGACTTCGGTTATTTTATAAAATATTCCGACACGGAATATGATGTATTGGTAGACAAGAATACTAAAAATTCTGGATACAATGTCGTTAGTCGGGACGTCTTTAAGCGTTGTAAATATTCACTCGACGAAGTAAAAACATATGCAGAAGCCCATCCAGAAATGGAGTTATCTCAATGGCCAGAGGATACTATATCTGAGGAGGAGCAAGCAGCTCAAGTTCGGGCAGAACGTAATTATCGGATTGATTCTGCTATTAAACGAGTTCAGCGTTTCGATACTCAAACTCGTCTGGGTATAACTACTAAAGAGACGGATATAACTTCAGTGCTTCAGTACATTCAGGATTTACGGGATATTACAAAGCAGGAAGGATTTCCGGGTACAGTAGTTTGGCCTAACGAGCCAGAGGAGACGTAATATGTTTTTCCAAACGTTGATTCTTTCAGCAATCTTGGAGACTGGTTTTGTTTCCGGAGGTATTTTTAATTACAGCTCTGAAAATAAGGCTTGGGTTGATGTGGGAGCTCTTTATACTACTCTTGAGGCAAAAGCTGAATATCAGTGCTTTTATCTTGGAGGTAATATGGATTGTTATTTTACCCCGACATCTATTGTTAATTATATGCCTTTTCAAATGACATATGGAGTTCAAGCCGGATTGAATTTTAAGCATTTTCAGATTGGGTACGAACATTCCTGTTTTCATCCCATGACTCCATATGCCACTATTTTTGGTAATGAGATTAAGCCTAAATATGAGGGGGCTTATAATAAGGTCTTTTTGCGATGGAAAATCAACCGATGATATGGAGTGGAACAACGGTTATTCCGATGTTATAATAGACCAATAAGGCGGTAATCCATGGCGACGAAAGTAAATTATACTGCTCCTGATTTCGTTAATAATTCTGCGCCTAAGCTGAATGGCACGAATATGGCTAATCTTGCGACGGCGGCAGAAGTTGCAGGGCAGATACTCGATGCCGAGACCGATGCTGGCCGAGCGATAACTCAGGCGGCAACAGCCGCCGCGCAGAAAATAGCCCTCGGCCTCAATAATGTAAATAATACGTCCGATGCTGACAAGCCCGTATCGGATGCTCAACAGGAGGCAATCGACGCGCTGGGAATATCCAATCCAGATGGCAAGACCCTTACCGTGAGCGCGGATGCAGACACGGCGAATATAACGACAGCTACTGGCAAAACCAATGCCGACAATGCGACAGCGACGGCAACGGCAGGGAAAGTGCCAATTGCTGACGCTAATGGACAATTGGTTTCATGGATTCCTGATGCTACGACAAGTGTCAAGGGTAAAAGTTTACTTGGTGCATTATCGGGGGCAATAAAACAAGTCAATATGCCGGATGAAGAAACTCCTATTTATGCACAAGATGCATGGGTAACACTTGATGGATGGTCATCCTCGATAGCAGAGGGCACATTATCTACTATAGATGGAGCACTACGATATGTACGAGGTGCAACAAATAATGTTTATATAAGAAAAAATCTTACTTCTCCTGGTATGTCGGGGAAAACAATTATATTCAAATTCAGAGCTTCGAAGAGGTGTAATCTTACTTTTGGTGGATTTTCAACAACTTCGCCGCTTATTACAGTCGAGGCAACAACACAATGGAACGTCGCGGCTGTTTTGTGCCCTGTGTTATTAACTGGAAATAACCAGTTGTCCTCCGCGTTTTGGTTGGGATCAGATACTACTACCAATGATTGGTTTGAAATTGATTGGATATGGATCGGTAACTCCTCTTACCTTGCCGGCTCGCTGTCTGAAGAAGCGGCGCGAATCGCAGATCAGCTGGGCGATACAAATGGTGTAGGCATCGCGGCTAGGGGGACGATTACTAATAATGGCACGGCTCCAAACGATGGAGAGACAGTAACAATATCGGGCAAGGTATACACCTATAAAACTACACTCGGAACTACGGAAGGACAAGTGCTTATCGGCGCAAGTGCGGCAGAAGCAGCACAAAATCTTGTATATGCCATAAACTATACCGGAACCCCCGGAACAAATTATTATTGTGCAGCGGCCCACCCGCTTGTTTTGGCGGTACTCACTAGCTCTACGGTTGTTACCCTATCAGCGAGAAGTACTGGCGAACTTGGCAATTCCATTACCATCGCTACAACGTCGGCAACACTTACTCTATCTGGCTCTAAACTTTCTGGTGGCTATTCTTATGTAGCGGCAAAAATAATCACAGCGACGCAGAATAATATTGCAGCATCTGGCACACGACCAGCGGCGGCCATGATTGAATACACCAACACAGCACTTGCAGGCTATGAAAATACCGTTGATGTGGCCGCCGGAGCCACTTTCACGCTTCCTGCAAACGGAACGTTTATTTGGGCCGTCAACGGCTATGGGGCGACCATTAACTCACTTAAGAAAGGCACGAGTGCTGGTGGGACTACCCTAACCGTCAACGGGGCAAATTCAAGCGTATGGTACAGAAGGAGTTTAGCATGAATTGGTTACAAGATAAAGAACAAATTGAACAACGCGATGATGGGTCATTTGTCATTATGGTTGAGAATGGCACCGAATGGGTGCCATATCATCTTACACAAGACAGACATCCGGAAATTTATACACAGGTTGCAGAATTTCTTATAACACAGGAGTAAATAATGGTTGTTGATCTGCAAACACTGGTCAGTATCGGATCGCTCTTGGGTGTGCTGATCGCCGTCTATAAAGTCTACAAGTACAAAGAGGCCGCTATGCAGCAGCAGGGAAAACAGCAGGAAAAACAGAGGCAGGTCGAGGACGAATTGCTGCTCGCGAAAAAGCGCATCGAGGATTTGCAGGAGCGGCTTAGCAAGACGGATGTAAATATGGCGACTATCCAGACGGATATCAAGCACATTATGGACGCCCTCGCCCGCATCGAGGACAAGCTCGATGACCATATCAGCAAGGGAACGATATGAGGCCGAAAGAGCTGTGCCTCGCTGACTATATCTATAGGGGAATAAAATGAACACTCAATCTATTTGTGCGATGCTCGGCGAGTATGGCTGCTATTTTCTTTCACTTTTGCATCTCGTAAAGTCCGATTATGCCGCGCTTTCGCTTTTTCAGCTTGCTCTTGACAAAAAATATATTAACGATGATTGTTACATCAATGATCCTTCCGCCGTGCTAAAATTGGCTGCCGGTGGCAAATGGGATATACGAAAAGAAAATGCCGACTATAAACCTACAAGGGATGAGCTTGAAATACTTCGATTTGAACGGAAAACGACGGGTATGACATATTCTCATTTTGTCACGGGAGATGGATTTGGAAATGTTGTCTATGATCCGCTCGGAGATAGCCGTACAGTGACTGAAGGGCAACTTATCTCAAAAAGGATTATAAGGAGGATAGAATGAACTGGGAAACAATCGGCTATGTCGCGTTCGTCGCGGCGGGTATCATTCAATTTGCGAAGGGCTTTTTCAAAAACGCCGACGGCAAGATATGGGCTGCGCTTCAGGTGATACTCTGCTTCGGCCTTCCCTTGCTTTGGGGCATCGCTCCGACATGGGCGAAGGAAGGCTTTATGGCGGTTTCGGCTTCGCAGCTCTGCTATGAGAACATTTTACAGCCGATAAAGAAAAAGCTGAATCCTGATGCGGAGGCAACGACATGATATATGCACTTATCGCCTGTATCGTATTGGTCATCGTCGAAGGCTTGATCATATTCATTTTTGCCGAGAAAAACAAGACGCTCAAAAAAGAATCGGCCAATTATGAAAGCAAGATAACAACCTTGACCAACAATGTCGCGGCATTGAAGCAATATGCCGAGGGTTATGAGACAATCAAGAATTGGGCTGATTCGGTAAAGGAGAAGATCCAAAATGCGAAAACTCAATCGGATAATGATGCTATCGTTGCTGATATTATCGCTCACAATAACGCTCGCGTGCCAGACGCCAAGTAAGCCGACAACTTCGATAGTTACGCTTCCCGCGAAGCCTCAACGCGCAGAAATTACGGCGGATATGACAACGGCACAAATTTTGTTATACTATGAGGAGCTTGTGAGTGAATGGGAAGCATGGGGCCGTTCGGTTGATGAAATTATTACCGGCGCAAAGTAGGGCTTATGCCCTACTATCTCTATAGAGAGGTGTTTTTATGACAGCAAGGAAGAAGAAAGGAATCGGACTTATCGTATCGGGCGCAGTTTCAATCGTCATGGGCGTAGTGATGCTGACGTTTGCCTCGACGCCCTCATGGGCTGCGATTATGGTAACGGTCGTAACCGCTGTAATGAGCGCGGTGAATATCTATTTCATCTCACCCGATACTACGGTATCGAGTTCATAAGCTCGTCTGCCAGGAGTAGAAAGAGTAACGGGAGCCTCTTCGGAGGCTCCTTGTTTTTTTATTACTCTGTAGATTTGCCCAGGATTTGAAAAAGCAGTGGCGCTTTTGCGTCCGGATGGAGTCTCTGGTATTCTTTTATAACCAAGTCTTTTTTATTGGCAGGAATCTGATTTCTTGAAAATGAAATAAAGGCGGATTGCTTCAAAATTATCGAAACTGCGCATGGCCCTGAAAGATGATGATAGATTGCTTGAAGCTCGGCAAGGGTTTCTTCTTCTGGAGTAAGATTTATTTTGTGGGTATGGTTCATAACTTCATCCATGGTGCGCTATAAGAAAATTTCCGATAGTCTTTTTTATCCATAAACGAAAATATTGAAATAACCATTGTAATCTACACATCCATCGGCTCCTTGATGATTTTGTCATTCATCCATATTTCACTGATACCGCCATGGGCCAAAACGAAATTATGCCATTTCTTCTGGCCTGGCTTCAAACTATCACCCTCGCCCTTCACTTCGATATTTGTAAAGACCGCAATCGTCTTTCCTACCATATCAGGAGTAACGACGACTTCGCTGAACCCTATCCGATCGCCGCCTTTCATGGCGTCGTCGGATTCATGCTGACCATTCGGTTCTGGAATTCCATACCGGATGAACGCATGAGCGGTTTTGACGCACCCGCGATTATTCCGATATGTCCACGGGTGCGCCTTCCATGCTAAATCATTGACCTGAGCGGTGTTCATGCTGGATTCGGTATGACCTTGAATCCAGCGGCAGTGAGTGAAGCGTTCGCGGCAACGAGTGCGTCGGCGACGTTTTTGGCGGCATCTTCCACGGTATCGAATTCAGCCGTGGCTTCAAGTTTGTAGAATCCTTTCGCATCCTGTGCGGCATTGATTCTTACACGATGATTCGGAAGTGTTACTTCGGGCATCCTAGTCCTCCTTTTGTATTTCGAGCAGATCATCCAGATCGCTCATATCTTCAGGTGAAGGTATTTCTTGCACAATATAGAGCCTATGCAATATCTTGAGCCATGAAAGTGCCCTCTCCTGCCATTCCGATAGTTCCTTTTCGAGATCGCTTCTGAATAGTGTCGCCAAACAGAACCCCGCAAAAAATGCCGATGGAATAATCCACGATAAATGCCATATGCTCACACCGAGACCTCCTTTATCCCCAATTTCAGTTTCAACAGCTCCCATTTATTCACCGGTATCCCGCCTATCTCCCATCGATAGACGGAACGGCTGCACGAATTCGTGAGTTCCGCAACCTTGAATTCGTCAAGACTATACCGCATCATGACTTTCAAGAGTTTGTCCGCTTGAATGACATTCCGTACCATGCTTCCATCCTCTCATATAATTGACATTATGTCAAGCCTCTTTCTTGAGAATTTTCGTCCAGACATACCACGCGGCCTGATGATTCGCGCCATTCTGTTTCGCTATCATAATAGCTTCCCTGAGCGAATTCGCGCCTCGCGCTATCTTGAGCACGAGTCCATTTTTATCTTCCTGCCTCAGTGAACCCATGGGAACGAGCGCGCCTTCGACTTCTTCAGGTATCATTGATTGCGAGGCAAGTCTCGGAAACTCATATTGGCAATAAGGGCAGACGCGCATGAAGTTCGGTATGGGACGCTGGCATGAGGGGCAACGCTTATAGGCACTCTGCGTATGGATTTTCGGAGCGCCCTTCAAGCTCCATTGCCGTTCATCATCGGGAAGCCCATGTCGCAGATAGTTCGACGAGAAGTCCAATATCTTCGCATGGCCCTTGCCCCCGGCTTCCATGGCGGCCTTCCTGCCCTCATTGGTCGATAGGTCATAGCCTTTCGCGTATTGTGCGCGAAGGACACGGCCAGCGTGTTGCAGATCAATGACGAGCGATTCCGTAGGTCTGCCGTCTATCTCCACGGTAAGACCTTTGACATCCACGCCTTCGCCAATCATGTCGCAGGTCGAAAGCATCTTCAGCCTTCCTGCGCGGGCATCGTCGAGAAGTTCCTGGACATTACCATCCGTCTTTGAATGGAGTGCCTTCATGTCATATCCGCTATCACGGAACCGCTTGCCTATCTCTTCCGCATCGGCGATTGATGTTCCGAACGCGATTCCGGGGAAACCTTTCGCATACTTCTCATAATATTCGACAAGATTCCCGATACGGGCATTATCGGCCTTGAGACGTTCCGCTAATTCTGAGACGTTAAAATCTCCGCCGATGTGATGAAGGCCATCCGTATTCACTTCAGCCGGTATGAAATAATCGTATTCCGACAGATAATAATTATCGATGAACCAGCGCATTGGGGGAGCGGTAATCATTGATTCATACATACTGAGCGGTTCACCGGAAAGGCGGTAAGGCGTTGCCGTAAGTCCTAGAAGCCGAGCGTTCGGCCATGCCTTGAGAACGCGGGTGAACATCTCTGTCGTACTATGATGCGCTTCCTCAAAAATAAGTCCCCATGGTTCATCTATCTGGTTTATTCTACGCATGAGAGAGGCGGCGCTGATGACCTGAATTCGATATTGTAGGATAGGCGCTCGCGGGGCAATAATCCCATGATACATGTCAAACTCGGTGAGATGATCGGAAAATTGTTTCAGAAGCGATTTTGAATGAGTTACGAAATAGATAGGCTTCGACTGTTCGCGCATTCGCCTGATGAACTCGCAGGCAATGAGCGATTTCCCGGTTCCCGTGGGCGCCTGGCTGAGAAGACTATGGCCGCCATGGTCATAGAAGTCGAGAATCTTGTCGAGCGTGAGTTCCTGCCAGTCCCAGAGTTTTATCGATTCAGCCATTTTTTGACCTTTCGCACATCCGGCTTCGTATCATCAAGCGTATCGATGAATCGTTTCATCTCATTCATGTATTCCTCGCTGAATGGAAGTCCATCCGCAAGTTCGAGAAGATGCAGCATATTCGTTTTGAGCTTGTCGTATCCGCGATTATTCTTGATGAAATTGAGCCAGCCTCGGACAATCTCGGAAACCTCGCGAGACTCGAAAGCTGAACAGCCGAGAAGAGGGGTCATAGGTCAAGCCTCCCTTGCGTTACTGTAATCTCCTTGTCGTCAAAGAGCTTGGGCTGGGCATATGCTAATCGTATTCTTTCGCAGGCTATATCGAAATACTTCGGCTCGATCTCGATTCCTATGAAGCGCCGCCCCAAGTTCGCACAGGCGACGCCGGTTGTGCCAGAACCCATGAAGGGGTCAAGGATGGTTTCGCCTAAATCTGAAAATAGTCTGACCCATTCTGAAACTAAAGAAAGAGGTTTTTGGGTAGGATGGTCTCCGCTAATTCGATTTTGTATCCAAACAGCGGAATGCCCTCCTCCGTTCCAATGTTTTTTACCTTTTCTGTGAAGAAGGGCTATTGCTTCCCAACCAGTACTGGGTCTATCTCCTGTAAATTGTGGAGCCCCGTTTGGTTTTATCCAAACTCCTAATCTAATAAGAGGTAATCCCTCTTCTTCAAATCTTGCAGCATGTCTCCATTCACAAGTCATAACAATCCAACGCTTTGATATTTTACACAATTTTTTGGTGATGGAAATACTTTCTTCAAAAGAGATTGAAGGAAAGTCGATAAACTTATGGGATATATCTTTTATAGATCTGGCTCCAGAATGAGTTGCTTCTCCATATGGTGGATCTGTAATAACAGCATCCACCTTCCCCAGCGTCGGCAGGATTTCAAGCGAATCCCCGCAATACAGAACCGCGTCGCCAATATGCTCAATCTGCATCGTTATATCCTTTCAAAATGGTACTTCATCCTTTGTATGATATGTCCACGTAAGCATACTTCTTCCCAACTCCTTGTCGAACTTGCGTTCCTGGACAAATCCCGCATCCATAATCGCACGCTTGAACGATCTCTGCGATATTCTTGTCGGGTATCCATCATCCACGCCCATCTTCTCCACATCGGCTTGACAGAGTGTACCGCCCGTCAGTGCGTTTTCAAGAATCCATTTCTTTATTTCCTTCAGACATACTTCATAGTCGGAATAGGTAATGAGCGCATCCTTGCGCATGGATTCCATAAGGTCATTCAATTCATCACTCGGCTTGCACGCATTGAACACATCTATTTCATTCATATTCATGGTCAACTTCGCATAGTACGCATGGAGTCTCTTCGGGAGTTCAGGGTTCGCCGACATGAAGTCTTTGTCGATACCTTTGAGCTTCACAGGCCAGAAGCGCAGATTCCCCGTTTCATCACTTAAATATTGGTCAGGATTCGATGTACCAATGAATGAGACCGTCATCGGGATATCTCGTTGCGTCTCTACGAATTTTATATCTATCGTCGCCGCCTTCATCGATATGAAACTTTTTATCGTTTCGAGCGATTCTGGGTTCTTCATTATTTTCATTTCACCGATTTCGGCGATCAATCTTCCCCGGACTTTCTTGACGGTATCCGCCGCTCCGAATCCCTGTTTCATGCCCGAACCCAAATCGACATAGAGCTCGTCTTCGCACGAAAGCCACCGGCACATCGTTGTTTTTCCTATTTGCTGAGGGCCTTCCAATATGGGCACGACATCATTCTGTAGAAGCCCTTTATAAGAGCCATCGCTCCTCTTCCGCGTGCCGTTTATTCTCGCATGCATCCGTATGAAAAAGATGTTGAAAAGTTCTCTATACAATCCAATAATTTTCTTTCGCCTTTCGACATAATCATCATCCGTCTCGCCGTATTCTTTCTCGATATTGAACTCGAAAATCTTCATAAATTCATCAAGCACATTCTGTTTCTCATGAGGGTATTTCTCCGTAAGCCTATCCATATAATCGGCGACCCTGTTGTACCTCGAATTGACCCTCACTATTTCATTGCACATCCGTTCCTTGATATTTTTCGTAACGACATTCGCAGGGACTCCAAGAAGCGCGAGTCTGTGTTCGAGGCTAGCATCGAATATTTCCGATGATTCATAGGCAGTCGCCTTCGTGCCTGTGGTATAGTCATATTTGATGCAGTTATGAATGACTTTATCGTTATCGACTATCCAGAAAAACCAATCCTTCCGCAACCTGTAACCATCCTGAGCGGGAATAAAAATGGAACTGAGTACATGTTCTTTTGTTTCAGGCGTAACGGGATCATCGAGCGAAAGCGGTAGCTCCGAATCAGATTCAACAACGTCTACTATATCAAGCCAGTCCATGGGAATGACCGACGTTGTTTCTCCCTTGAGCGACGCGATAATATCTTCCTTCGTCCAGCCTGATGCTATGCCATCGGCATGATCCCAGCCTTTCGGAACATTATCGGGGGGTGAAACCAGCGTACAAAAAATATGATATTCATCAACAATTTTCGATATGGCTTTTCTTCCTGGTGAATCCGCGTCGAAACAGAAATAGCCATGCCTTCCCACGAGTGGGCTGAAATCGGTTTTATCGGTATTCAGCGCGCCACCATACCATCCGATGCAGACATATTCTTCACCGACGACAGGCTGCACGACCGAGGGAACTTTCTGACCTTCATAGAGGATAAACGGAGCATTCGGAAAATCGGCGAGACCTTTTAGATTGAAAAGAGGATATTTCACATCCCTGAGCGCGTTATTTCGCCATTCGATAGTCTTGCCGTCAGTCCAGAGCGACCAGGGAAGATCCTGCTTCTCATCGCCGTTCTGGCTTCTGATAATCATCATAACCGTTCTCCATTCTTTTCCCGATTGAATCTGTAAAGGCCAGCGCATCGTTTCGTTTGGGCGTTTCGGAAATTCCGGTTCGTTTTTGCATCCCCTATCGAGTTGATACCATGAGATTCTTTTATCTTCGCGGTCATCGTTCCCGGGAAACCATGACGGGTCATATTTGCTCAATATTTCTCTTGCCGCATCATAGTTTCTCATTCCGTTCAGATACCCATAGAGACTTATGGCGTCATGACCATACGCTCCGCCTTCGTCGGCATAATCGTTCCATTTCCCGGTAGAGAGATTTATGAGAAAACTTCCAGCCTTATTATCTGCGCGGGTAGGATTCTTCACTACCCATTGGCCGCCCTGTATATATCCTCCAGGGAGCCACGTTTTTATAAGGCCTAGCGCGATAGGTCTTGCACGCTCAAAAATATCGCTCATCGCTTCGCTGCCTTTGAATTAACGTATCGAATGAGTGCGGATTCGCTATAAAAACTTTTGCCGTTATAGAAATATCTGAATCTTACGTGATGACTATGGCTATGATTTTCCTTCACCATCGTAAATGGCCCGAAAACATATGCCGTCGCTGAAGAGCCGCACTCGGAGCATCCCATAACTTCCTTCCACGGTAACTGATGCATGGTGTACCTCAGAATGGAATATCATCCGTGAAATCCGGCGCCTTCTCCTCGGCCTTCGGGGCTATTGCCTGTAATTCAGGAAGCCATTTGGAAATAATCTTCTCGACGATTATCTTGATTCGGCTGTATTTCTGACCGTCCTTTTCCCATTTATCCTGTGTGAGACGGCCAAAAATAACGACTCCGACTCCTTTACCGAGCCGTTTGAGCCAATATTGCGGATCATTCGGCCAGAACTCGCAGTCATAGAAATTCGGCGTCCCATCCTTCCATTCATTCGTTGCCGAATCCTTAACCCTGACATTTTCGGCGATCGTGAATTTGACAACCGTTCTTCCCGTGCCTGTGGCTTTGGTTTCGGGTTCCGCGACAAGATTCCCTTCCACCTGTACTGAATTGATGCTCATAAAAACCTCCTTAAAAGATAATGGCGCTTCGTTTAATTAGATCCCCTTGGCCTCACCAGAACGCGAGGGTCGTGAGTGGAAAAGTCTGAAATTATTTCTCTTGGGATTGTGAGAAAACATTCTGCATACGGTGTTACATATCCGTGGACATCCTCTGAATATCTTGGCTCTCGTGGGCAAGAAAAAACAGAACTATAACGGCCATAAGCGACAAAGCATCCGAAGAAGTCCGCAATCTCCTGTAAGGTGTGCTGTTTCATTTTAACTTTCTCCTTTTTGCGCATATAGGGCATATACATTCTCTATTGCTTTTTAATATCCACCCAGCCTTACGCGCGTTTTTCCAGCATTCGTCTTTCCTTTCATCGTCAAATTCCCCATATTGACGAGATGCTTCAAAAATATGATCTGGATCATCACAATAAAGTACTAAAGAATAGCCGCTCGAAATCATTTTACCCCTGCCTCCGTGAGCTTATTCAATGTCAAAGACATTTGAACTTCTGCATCTGTCGGATGTGTTCTTTTCTCGAATTCTTCCCATGTTTCGTTTCTATTAAAGCAGTGACTAACAAGTTTTCTGTGGGCAGTTAGTCCTGATTCCAGCGCCTTCTTACACTCGGAGAGAAGAACATCCTTGGTAAAATTTCCCTCGAGTATTTTAATTGCTTTTCTCAAGAGCTCGTTCCTTGTTTCTCTTGCCTTGTTCATTTCAATGCATATAGGATTTTCTGGCGGGAGACCCATTAAATTGTCGCTAAAATATGAATCATCGATATAGGATTCAAGGATTCTAATAACATAACCACCGTCTGGTGTAGCATTTATCCAGTGCATTTCTTGCCGTTCTTCACTCATTCTTTTCTCCTTGCGCTTCCGGCGCGGACAAAACAGGCATCCAATATTCAGCATATGTTACTTTCATATAAATGCCCCCTATTTCTTCAGAGAATACCCCGTCGGCATACATCCCATATGTATAAAAGATTTCATTTTCCGGTTTACCATATTCATGCCCAGTTATCCAAACCATTTGCCTTTGCTGGGGTTTTACGGAAATCGGGACCCATCTTTGCCCGAACGCCTCAATCTCGCGGGCTGCCTGCTCACCCGTCATTTCAAATACGACTTCTGGATCGCAACCATCGCAATATTCACGCATAATATATGCTCTTATTCTAAATATCAGTTCATTCGCCTTCTCGCTCGGCGGAGAGGAAAAATAGAAGTCGATATCCTGTACAAGTGCGGCTATTGCTACCTCGTCAAAAATCAAACTGACTGGCAAGCAACACTTTTTTACTTCCGCCGCATCCTTGTTCAACTTATTTATTTCGGCAAGCATATGCTCTGCTTCATTTTTTGCTTCTTTCAGCAATTCAATCGCGGTCATTGGTGGCCTCATCCAATAATATAGTTTCAACCAAATTATCAATTGGCATATTTGCTTTTCTGCCTAATGGTTTTTTTGAAAAAAAGAAACAAAATCTAGCATCGCTATAACCTCGATAATAAACATCCCCAATCCACCCAGATGATAATCTTATGCGATATTTTCTACCTATCAGCATTGATTTTACTAGTTCAATTCCAGTTTTATTTTCCATCTCGCTCCTCCTCCTCCAATTAAATAGGTAATCTCCTAGACCGATATTGCCATAAGTCTAATTTCTAGCACTTCACCACGCGCCCATTGAGATGTGCCAATAGTACTTCTTTCCACCAGGTCATCTATTGTTTCGCCTGGCTTATATTCAATTGGCAATTCAACATCCGACGCATGATCCCCACGATAATCAATAGTTCTCAATACAATTGCTAATTTATTCACCTTTCTTCTCCTCCTCCATAAACCGTGTACATTGTGGACGTCTTTTGTCAAAGGGGACTCCTTTGCATTTGTCGCTGCAATAATCGCAGCTCCAATCTTTGCAAATCTTCCCGTCTATCTTTTTCAGACAGTGGGCAAACGACCACGCACAAAATTTAGCGAAGCTATCAGCCATCTTGTACCTTCTCGCATTCTTCATAGGTTACATCATCCGCATGGGGACAGTGCTTAGCACTGGCGTACGATCGACTATTCCGCATAATGGAGACATATCGAAAAAGATGCATTTTAGGCAAGGTTTTCTAAGATAATTTTCTGGACGCACCAAATCATACCTTTCCCCATCTATCTCAATAGTTTTAAGCACCTTCATGATTCTCCTCCCCATTCATTTCGGCCAGGATGGATTCAAGCTCGGCAATGCTTGAATCAGCCGATGCATATTCCGGATACTGTTTAAGATATAATTTTAACCATTCAATCCACGGCTTGCACTTCAAGAGCAGTGCGGCCATGTCGGGCATCGAATCGATCATGATTTCAAGCGACTTATCATCAACATGACATGTCCTATATAATTCCAATGCCTCACTTACTTTGCTCATCGGGTGCCTCCCCTATTTTCACATTCTGCCTGAGCTTATCGAGCAGGGCCTGGGCCTCGGCGACTGAAATTTCAGGAATCTTGACTGGGCGAATAAAATGATACCCGCGCTCATCGTCGCGCCTTATAAAAGGGCTTTCCGAACCATAATTTGCGTAACTTAAAATTCCTTTTTTATAAACATGAAAATCATGATAGTCGGTAAATTCCACCTCTTTCCCAATCAGCGCTTGCGCCTCTGGGCTTGTCGGGTCGAAGATTACGGAAGAAGGCTTTTTAAGATCACCACCGGTAAGCCAATAACAAATTCTGCTTTCCCTGGTTTCAATGATAATTTCATTATCATGAATATTTACAACTTCTCCTTCAATCAAAACCTTATCACCTTTCTTGAATTCCATAGTAGCCTCCTTTTATTTCATCCATAGACTTCACGCTCTGCAAGAAATTTCCCGCTTCAGGGGAGTGCGAGACTATCAGGACTTTCGAATCGGAATCATTGTAATATTCACGTTGAATCTCATAGAACTGCGGTATCATTGGAATATCGATGAAGGAATCCGCTTCGTCCATGATGATAGGAGAATAGCTTACGCGCATCCTTGATTTTCTGATTTTTACGAGCGATTTCACATAGGCATCGTTGAAGAACGATTTTTCTCCGACGGAGAAGTTTAGGAAGCTCTTCGATGTCCCTGTCTCGCAATCATGAATTATGATGTCGAATTTATCGACCGTATCCTTCGTGCCAAGTTTCTGTGTTACCGTCTCGAAGATATACCGTCCATTCCTATATGGTTGAATCATTCTTGTAGCCTCACCATCAATGGCATCGAGCGAGGCTTCGAGTTCCATAGCTGGAATCTTTGCGGGTGAGAGCATCGTGTCGGCCTGTCGCCATGCTTCGAGCCATTCGTTCGATTCTGTGAGCTTTCTTTTTCGTGCTTCAAGGGCTTCACGCTGGTCGATGATGCTCTGGATGTCCTTCTTGACGGCCTCAAATTCGGTATTGAGTGAAGATATTTTTTCTCCGGCGGAAGACCATGCCAATTTTGCTGAGGCGAGTTTTTCGTTCTCCTCGCTCATGTCGATAGAATAAACGATTATTTCACGCGATTCCTCTCGAAGCGATTCCACGTCTCGCATTTTCGACGGGATGATTTCACTGAGAATAATTTTCTGTTCGGCTTCAGCGCGAGTGGCTTCATCGATGTCGTTCTTGAGTGTTGCAATATCGGAATCGCTGAGGCCTCGCGAAGGCATCGTCATTGATTCAGGGAGATAGACAGTTTTTAATTCAAGCGCAGCGCGTTGGTCAATGAGACCCTGTGGTATCGAAACCGATTCTTGTATAGGAGCTTTTTTATGGAATTTATCAAGCAATTCGATGGGAATAACAAGCTCAAACGAATCAGGACGTATAGGATGCACAGGAATATTGACAAGAGAAGATTCGAGTGTCTTTATCTTTTCGATGATATCTGGTGCTAGATACCCGCAGTTTGGGCATGGCTTTCGAATGAGCTCGATTTCACGGTTAAGCGCGGCGTTCTTCGATTCATCAGATTCTCTTTTCGCTACTGCGAGTTGCCATTCCATAAGCGCGCTCTGGTTTTTTACATCATTCTGGTGGGTAAGTTCAGAGATTTTCTCCTTCGCTTCTGCAACGGTTTTCTCCCAATGCGAATATTCGAGACGATATGCTGACTCGGCATCATCTCTTATCTTCTGAATCCTCGCATCTATTTCACGTATCTGCGAAGACGCTTTTTCACACGCAAACTTTTTTTCACTATTCCGCGATTCCATCGCCATGAATTCAGTACGCGCAGATTCAAAGTCTTTCTTTACCTCTCCATCTTTCTCAAGACTTTCACGCGCAGGTTGCGCCCCCGCGATAACAAAACTCAATCCATCCGATTTTATTTTAAGATTCTCGATTTCACTTTCGACATTCGCGGCTTTCTTGAGAAGATCATTTTTCCGCTGCAACCGTTCCTCTGCGGCATCATGGGCGAGTTTCATCGCGTCATAATGAGACTGTACGCTTTCAAGATTTTTCTCCGAGTCTCGCTGGACTGTTTTAGTATCTTCGACATCCTGTTCAATCTGCGACTTACGCGCCAATATTTCATCCATGTCGGGAATATGCCGTTCATCCGATTCAATGAGTAACGACTCACGGCCCGTCAAGTCTTCATACTCACGAACCTTCGAGAGAGCGAAGGCCTTTTCTTCAGCATGATCCCGCCCCGCAATGGACTGAACGAGATTCCGCACCGTCGCCATATTCGCGGTCATAAGTCCCGACTCTGCCTTGCCCTGAAGAGGTTGCACATAAAACGAAGTCATAAGATAATCAGCAAGCGAGCCATAGAATCGTTCGCACGCCGCGAACATATCGTCGAACGAGGCGCGTTCAAGTTCGGGCTTGCCGTCGATCGTCAGAAAACATTCCGTCTTCGGCGTCTTTGTGTGCGCGCCGCGAATCATGATGATGTGTTCATGCATCTGCCCATTATAGAGGATTGTTTTCTTTATGCCCGATTCCGGTTCCTGAAAAAAATCTTTTATCGCGGACATCCGTCCTGATTCAGTATCTTTGCCGATGAAACAGGGATAGGGAGAGCAGAATCCGAGAAATGCCGATTTCCCTGAACCATTCTGACCTATGATCTGTGTAAGGCCGTCAGGAAGCTTCGATATATCGAGCGAAACTGTTTTACCTTGCCAGAATTTCGCTCCCGTAATTTCGATGCTCTGAAGCTCGACGCTCCGTTCGGCGAGCGCAACTGGCGGCATCTGCTGTTCGATGAGAGCAAAGACATCAAGCGTCTTTTTACTGACGTTCGGGTCAAAGAGCTTCGCCAGTTCGGGAAGCGTCTTGGCCTTTTCGAGCGTCGATTCATCCACGCGCCGGCTGACGGTCTTCGTTTCGTTATAGGTTATTCTGCTCCATGGATGACCGGGGGGACAAACTGCCTCATGGTCATCTGATTTCAGCCAGTAGGCAATGTTCTTTTCGTAAGAACTGAGCGGCTTGTCTATGATAATTCGTTTCGGTGTACCATATGGAATTCGCTGAACCGTAGGAAGATGTGTGGCATCGAGTTCGACATAATTCATGGAAGGATAGAACCCAGTTTTGTTCCATGGGTTCCTATCCATTCCCGCAAATCCAGCATAACCGCCCGATATTTTCGAGGATTCCCATGGTGTATGAATATGGCCGAACTCCCAGCGGTTGAGATTCGCCTGAGCGAATGAATCGGTTTTGATAACGATATCCGAAACCTTGAGGATGACATTCGTCTCTGCGGCGCGGTCTTGCGCGTCGGAAACGTTGCCATGGAACATACCTATCATCGGAGTATCGGGAAACATGAGCCTGAACGGCGCGATCTGCTCAACGATGATTCGATTGATGGCGTTCACGATGGCGGCGTTCACCTTGTCCGCCGCGACTTCGGGATGTTTCGCCTGGTAGACTTCCTTCGTGGGTTCGGGGATACCGAAGAGGAGTGCGTCGGCGAAATCTGAACCCTGTTCCCATTGATAAATATTTCTATTATAGAACCGATAGGGAATCCCCGGCTGAATAACGACAAGCCCTTCGGATTCGAGCGGCCCGTAGCATCCTTTATAGTCGTGCGACGGCGTACCATAAATGGCGGCCACGGGACATATTTTGTTGAGGCGACGGATGATTCCCCGCGCTTCGTTGATACCGCCCTTGTCCGTGGCGTAAATCGCTTTGTCAAAAAAGTCTCCGGGGAATAGGATGAAATCGACGTTCCGCTCGCGTGCGGTATCCTCAATTTTCTTCGCACACATGAGCGAGACATCGAGCCAGTCAGGGTGAAAATGGAAGTCTGGAACTGAGAGGTATTTAATCATTTCCCTACCTCCAGCCCTTCATGCTCGATTCTCTTGTCTTCAGGCAAACTCTGTTCGACCACCGACAGAAGCGTCAGCGCCTTCGACCAATATGCAGACTTCTCGGCCTCTTTCGTCTTATCGAGCCATCCAAGCAGACTATCGACGCCCTTTACCCGCGCTTCTGGTACAAGATTCTGCTCCTTATATGTCGTCAAAACGTCTATAAGCATCTGCTGGTGGGTTTTCTGAGGTGTGGGTTCAGCTTCCGATTCAGTTTCTGGCTGAGATTCGGGTGGGGATTCCTGGGGTGTGTCATTCACAGGTTCTGCGATAATGGGATGCGGCGAGTCGAAAACTTCTGAGGAGGCAGAAGGGAGTGCCACATGTTGCGGATCAGTGATTCTCTTGAGGTATGCCGCCTGTTCTGCCTTGATTGACCATTCCGAACGCTGAATACGATGAAAATAGAAGCATCCAGCTTTCAGGTCTTCTTTTGTGTAGCCTGTATTCATCCCCGTGATGACTCGAATAACGACGTTCCTGGCCTTGGTGTCCGCCTTGCGTTGCGCGAATTTCAATTCTTCATCGAAGCTAAGTTGACGTTTGCTGCGGGTATCATATTTCAGATATTTTTTACTAGATACTGTTTTCTTCGTGTTCTTGTCGTAATAAGAATATTCGTAATATCGGGAACCATTCGGGTCAGTTTTTACGATTTTCGGGTCATAGAAATTTGTCCCTGCCTCTTCTGGCCCCCAACGATCCGCGCAGAGGCGTTCCCATGCATTGTAGAGCACGACACATTCATCGCTCGTGCGCATGACGCCATCTTCCATCATGACCTGACCGCGCTTCTTGGCAATATACCCGACGTGCATCCGTACCATCTTGGGCGGTTCGTCGAATTTACAGGCAAGACGATTCCAGTCTATCTCAAGATAGAAAGGTTCTACCGTTCCGCCATCACATCCGAATATCCCCCGTGCCTCGCAAATACGATTCACAAGGTCAGGAGAAGGCATATAGTTTCCGCCGCCAACTTCCTCGAAATCGTTTACCGTATACGGTACGGGGATAATATATCCCGACAATGTTTCCGGCAAATCCTTGATTGCATCCAAACAAACAAGGTTCGCGGGGGAACCTGCTGGCATCTTCTCGACAATCTCAATAACCTTCGGGTCTCCAAATATTTTACCCATGTTCAGCTCCTTTGAAAATTATATTTTCTTAAACTCAATAACCCATACCCAATCGTTTTTCTTCCAGCCATGGCCGCGCTTTGAATTGAGTTTATCCCATAAAATTCTGAAGGTATCTCTGGCTTGTGTTAAATTGAAAGTTTCTTCTGATACCTCTGGAGAATATCCAAGAGCTGCGCGTAATTCTCGCGCCATCCCCTCTTTCATCGCATCTTCCTCGGTTATATCTTGTAACCTTTCCGCCCTGATATTGGTAATCTCAAGGGTGATGCGTGATAATTCCCGTGGCATAAAAATTGATGGATGCCAATGTTCCCCATCTGCTAAACGCCCACCACTTGCTCTATAAACAATTCCTCCGGCGAGTTGTGTACCTATTCCCCATGTTTCTTTTGCCCATAAATGGTCTCCTGGCACTCCATAAGGGCACCGCAAAAAAGAACAATCATCAATAGTCAAATCCAAAGAATCAAGCAACCACCAACAATAATATGACGATTCATCATCATATGAACAAACTGCTTTTTTAACAAAAACGGGAAAATCTGGTTGTGGCTTAATCACTCGCCGTGTCATGGTCTTGTAGCCTTCGGGAATTGCCTGTACCATTTCACCACTAAATAATATAGGGTGTTCCTTCATAATTCAGCTCCTTTGTGCGTTCATTGTATACCTCTTTGACAAAATGTCAATAGTATTTTTAGATTTTATTCCATCGCGCGCGCTTCCGATCAAAACTATATCCAAGCGCCTTCATATGACGATTCACGTCTTCTCGACGGGCATGGAAACCCAGCGCTGAAATAATATTCTTCCACGATATGTCAAGTTTCAGATTATGGAACTCAAGCGCGTTTTTGAGGTCGTCGATCGTACAGCCTTGAGCTTGCCGGTACGGTTCGATAGTAGACCATGAACGCCGGACATAGCGCGGAGGATTTGTTTGATACTTTCGTTCAAAGCCCCTGAGCGCCATTTGTGCGGTAAGTTCGTTTCTGTTGATCTTACCACCGGCGCGACGCTCGATTTCCTGAAGCGTAATTTCGTTTCCATTAGTGATGGTATCGTAAAAAACGGCGGTCGGGTGAACGAATGATTCTCTGTGTCTCCTTACATCGGAAAAATCGCCTTTCTCCATAATGGGCCTCCTTTAATTACATCCTACGGTTATCATCCCGTGAGCTGGAATATCGATTTCCCTATTTATGCTTATGCGCTCATTGCCATATTCGATCCACATTTCTCCTGCAATCGCATTCGTGCTAAGGTGGAAATATCCACCATTCGGCACGACGTGAAGCCACAAGGGAATATAAACTACGATGAGCACCACAAGCCTGAGACTCATTTGAACGCTCCCTGGACGATAAGTACGATGATGACGGGAATAACGAAGACGGCACCCGCAATGGTTCCCCATAGAAATTCACGGAGTTGACGGCGCATCTCTGCCTTCCTTCAACAAAGATTGCAGAAATTTGCGCTCCTGCTTGGCATATTTGAGCCATGTGCTCCACAACAGAGCGTAGTTTAATTTTTGCCATGGTGTATTGTCGCAATTTGTAAATTCGGTTTTCTCAAAGATGGGGCATCCAATGCAATCCTTGTCTCCATATTTTTGGCATAGCGGACAATAATTGCCGCGCCAGTTTTCGCCAATATCAGAATACATTATCCATTTTCCCATGGAATAACGGATATCCTCTTCGTTTCGTCGCTTTTTTGCCCATGCAATCATCCTGTCATAATGCTCGATCGCCTGCTTCACCAACCCTACATCTTCCTCACACATTTCCTGCCTCCTTCTGCATCTGCTCCACGATCAGCCCCGTCACATATGCCGAGGCCGAACCATCCTGCTCCTTGAGGAACATCACGACATCGAGGGGCAGCGAGAACGACATACTGACTCTTGTGCCGTATTTCTTAAATCGATCTATGGAAGGGTCTTTGTGGTGTATCATACCCCTGCGCATGAGTTCATCAAGGACAGGCATCGCTTGTCGTTCGGAAACGGTCGGCGCAATTCCGAGGTGTTGCCATATCATCGAGACGAGCGAAACATCTAGCCCGCGCTCCTGCGCCATTATTTCAGCAGTGATAAAACGTTTTGGCATGGTTCATCTCCTTATTGTATCACGCGGCGTGCAGGGCATCACGAGCGCGAACGTCCCGTCATCTGCGTTGAAGCGAAGACATTTTCTGAAATCGCTATATGCCATTTCATTGATCCCCTCTATGGCAAGAATTTTGTCGAAATACTTCGTGGCGAGTCGCAACTCAATTCTCCCTGTGGCATCGCACCATAAATTCCATTTAAGAACCCCCAGAGATTCGATAGGCTCAAGATTCTCCGATTCCATAAAAACTTCTACATGCTCATCAGATATTTTTCTGAAGCACACGGAGTACAACTTGAGCGCACGCGCTTTCTTGAAAATTTCTTTCCATGCGTTCCTGTCGGGGAGTCCCGTCTGTTTTGCGTAAGTCTCAGGGATAACCTTTTTCCAGTTCGGGAATTTTCCGTCGATTATCTGATTCCCGTAGACGTACTGAATATTGCCTATTTCAAATTTGAAGAATATCGTCCCATATGTAGCATCATCGAATGTCCTTGATTCCATTTCGACGATACATTTTTCACTGAGGATGACCTGAAGCGCCGGCGTCATTCTGACGATGACGTTCGACGACAGGCCCTCGAAACCTGAAGCGACGTACATTATGCGCCCATCCGTTGCGACGATTTTATCTTCAGGACTGAAATAAACGCCATTCATGAAGAACCTCGTCTCGTCCTGCGAAACGAATCCCGAAGCCTCAAGCAATTTCTTTTTCTGACGATCACTGAGCGCGACGAAAGACAAATCATCATAGTGAGGCGTTTCGGGAAGTTCTTTTTCATAGGCCTTTTCAAATTTACCACCCCATGGCGATGACAGTTTCCCCAGAACTTCGCTCTGTTTAAAATTGAAAAGACCTTTCTCTTCCATCGGCTGCTTGCAGATTAAAAATTCTGCACCGTTGGAAACCTTGAGTTGCGTTCCGTCGCTTTCGATGTACTCAAAAACCGACAGACCATCTTTTCTGGGCGCAATCTTATGCGCGATTTTCAGGAACTCCTTTGATAACATCATCTCTTCAACCTCCAATATGACCGCAAATATTTCTCACATGCGTGAGAAGAAGGGGCGCAATACCCATCAAGCCCCACGAAGAAAAAGCATTTCGGACACCCCACAGGATCTCCGCCGGACGGAACCACGCATTCAAGCGTATCATTGCCGTGCTGTCTTGTTTCGATTATCCGTTCGCTTGGCATTCAATCGCTCCTACTAACGCCGTACAGAATATTATAGTACGTTTCGTCGTGTAACTCAGGCTGCGGCTCTGGATCATCGTCATCATCATCGTCTAGCATGGCATTCTCCTTATCGTTTTGACTTCGATTGCCATAATGTTTTTGATAGGGTATGAGTAATATTCTTCACAGATTTTCCGTGCCCATGCTCTCGCATCCTCCGCACAATTCGCTTTGATATCTTCGAATTCCGCGACGGGCCTTCGACCATAGAACGATACCTGAATATCGTACCTTCGCACCGGTTGCGAGAGCGAATGAACTGAGGTGGGGATATTCGTCATTCCTTATCCTCCCATTTTTCGGTTTCGTCCTGCTGGACTCATTCAGGCGGCGAGCATCACGCCACGACCGGGGTCGCGCCTCAGCGCGACCCTTTCAAAATCTTGAATCGACCGATTATTTCATCCAGATACCTCCTTTAATCTATAAAATTCGCATTCCGCCTCATAAAGATGATACCAATATGAATGTCCTTCTTTTGTTTGAGCAAAAATAAAAAGTCGCGATAAATTTGGCCTATTTTCTTCAAAAGGATAGGTAAAATACACTTTTCTGTTTTTTAGATTCCGGCCCTGATAAAGTCTTTTGATTTTTGCTTGAGCCTCAGCCGCCTCTTCTTTTGTGAGACCAGGCCACTGTAGAATCGTTGCAAGATACTCATTGAGATTCATCCCTCAACCTCCTTCAGCTTTTTCTTGAGTGAACCGTCGCGGTCGCCGAATTTGCGGATCGCCCTCTTGATCGCTTTCTCAGCCTGCGCTTTCGTGCGCTTGTCTTTCAACTTCATTGTCATACATCCACGACTGATATTCCACTAAGGCAACGCCCCATTTCAGTAACTCGCTATTTCTCGGTCGATCATCCGCTGACCTTCACTGTCCTCGTCGTCCTCTTCGTCATCATCTTTCTTCAATGCTTTTTGCGCCTGAAGCACATCCCGGGCGCTCGGCCACTCGCCCTTTTCCTTTGCCGTGGTGCGAATCGCCTTGGCAACCGTCATTTCCTTTTTGAAACACGCGATCAAAGAATCAATCATGATTTACCTTCTTATAAAAGATTATTGATTAAAATAGTATTATTATATGCGGCCTTCCTACTTTTTGGCATTTTGCAGAAAACAACATTGTTTTTTACATAATCCATGCAGTATTGACGTATTTCTACACCATCCCATGTTTCAGGGGCATTTTCCAGCCCCCGACAAATGCCTTTAATTGCGTTTTCCATAAGAGCCCGAGCGAACGAGTCGCGTTCTGCCTTTTTCATTTCAACCTCCCTTGCAATATCAAATTTTCTGAAGCTGGCGCGTGGCGGGGTTGAACCGCCACAAGAACCACCGCTCGCGCCTTATGCATACCAATTGTTGGCTTGCTGTAGCGAATCTCATCTTCTGGCCTCCGCCGTCATCCTTACAAGATCGGCGCGGGAATACTCGCCCAATAGCAGATGATTCAGGTCGCCTTTCCGCCCGGAGTTGAGATATACCGCGACGGAATCGCCCGACATCATCAGGTTGATACCAAAATCAATATCCTCAACGCCAGCATCAACCGCGTCGCTTGCCGAGCGCGTAACTCTTAAACTATTACAACTTCCACGGCACCATGCCATAAATCTGCGTTTCATCTTACGACCTCCATTTTTCTGAAGTTCTCTTCTGGTTTCGACCCTCGCGGGGTCTCATCAGTGGCGCGATCGAGCGCCAGACCAGAGCCCGCTTGCGCGGGCCCCATCGCCTTAGCTATAGGCCAAGTGCGGTTTTTGTCGGCTGGCTGAAATTTACGTGGCCCTTCCATGCACTCGTTTTCACCTGTGAGATGACATCTGCCTGTTTTTTTGCACAAATTGCACGGGCAGGGCTTCTGGATCTGATTATTGTGCAGTTACTGCACCCCCTACCTGCGTTATTTGCATACCAAAAATGCAAATACTCACCACCACCCAAATCGACCGTTTTTACTCCAATCGCCAATTTCATCTCTCTACCTCCATACCTGCCGAGGGTTTGGACTCGGCCTCCGGTTTAACGCGCCCTGCGTCGCCCGCGCTCTCTACCGCTTTTGATACAACTTAATCTGACAAAACGATATACAGACGCGTTTGGCTCCAGACTGTACATACAGATCGCCGCGCGCATCATCGCTAAACCAGTGCTCATATTTTGCACCTAGATACTGTGTACATCTCAGGTGAGTAGATACCGTCACCATACCATCGCGGTGAAGTGTGCTCTGTATCTGCTCTAGTGCTGTCATCTCTTTATCTCCTCTCTCAATCTCTCTATTATCAATATACACCCGTTATGACATTATGTCAATGATTATAATTATTATTTTTACGATTTATCATCATAACTACTACACAAGCGTTTACTATCCCTTGGTCATGGGGCCATCCCATCCAGCGGCGCGGGCCTCCTCCTCGGTATGATAAAGGCCCTGGATCAGATCGAGGCCTAAGCGTTCGCGCACGGTTTCCATCGGCGACCAGCGCATCGTATCAGCCGACACCTGGATGACGCGGCTCTGCCCTCCACGCCGGATACAGGCGGAGGCGTGGTTATAGCTCTGTACAAATATGGCCACCTTGGTGCTTTTCCAGTTTCCGCCCTTGCAGAACCATTCCGCTTCTTCGACGTTTTTGACGACTTTTTTTCGCGGTGTCGCCTCGTCTTTTGCGCGGTACTCGTCCCACTCTTTTTTCATCATCATGTTGCGCTCTCCCCTGTCTCGACGATGACGGCATCGCCGTTCATCGCGGGCATTTTCATTTTCATGATCGCCTGCGTGTTTTCCCATTTTTTTACGGCGGTGTTATCGTCGCGTATCAATTTTTCGACATATGCCGACATTTTTCCCTGACCGTGTGAGCGAAGCATCTGCAACGCGCTTGTCGTCAAATAGATCACCTGTCGGTTCATCTTTTCGCCTTCCGGCACCGGCGCGCAGGAGAGGCGTGTACCGCCCTTCAGACCGTTCGCACGCGCCGCCTCGGCTTTGCGCTCGGTGGTTGTCGATCCGCCTTTCCGGCACCGCGACCCTATCCCTGGAGGATCGAGCCCCAGGCGCTGTCTGACGGTTTCCGAGCTTGACCACGCGATAGGCGCCCGCTGTAAATACACTTTTGTGTCGTGCCGGGGCTTCCATGCCATTTGTGCCATGACGTTCCCATTTTCATCCATCCCCACAAACATTCCCATTCTTTCCCACGCGATCGGGCATTCCCCCGCCCATGTTATCGCTTCCCATTTCGACGCACAAATTTTTTTCGCCATGCTTTATACTCCTTTTATACAATTCTATTTTTTCAGTTTACCACGTCTCCCCGTATATCGTCAATAGGTTTGTGGTATTTACCCCTTGCACCTTTGTGTACTACATATACCCATCAGGCACGGGGTGAGTGTCACATCGTTTCCCATCATATTTTTTTTTATCTACACTATTTATTAAATATATATCTTTTTATATTATTATATTATATTATTATATTATAAATAAATATAATATATATATAGATAGTAAAACATTAAAAGGTAAAGTTCCCAAAATGAGAAAAAATGGCCAGAGAAAATTTTTTGGAAGTTAATAATAATAAAAAAAATATAGGTTATATCCTTTTTGGCCGTTTTCGTCACCCGAAATTATTGAAATATCACCAGTCAAGAAGTCTATATAGGGTATAGATATTCTCACTATATTAAGGAGTCGTAATATTTAATATGTTTTTAATTACTTTTAATGTAATGAATTATAATAATGTAGTAAATATACATAATAGAATGAATAAATATCAGAATACTCAGAACCGCATATAGGGAGGCTTGCCGCTTGGGGGCTTGTCTTTAGGGCTCGGATAGTGCCATTATGACAAATATGGCAGAGGATGGTAACGGCAAAATTATACTCTCAAATGGCGGCAATTTGCGGCGTCTCACCACGGAGGAGGCACGCAAAATAGGTATCGAGGGGGCCAAAAAATCAATTGAGTCGCGCCGCAAGAAAATTGCGATGTCGCAAATCTATGCAGAATGGTTAATTACGGAACATAAGGTAACGCTCGATAAAAAGGAACAAAAACTCACTGGGCGTCAACTTGTCAACCGAGTGATGACCAAAATGATTACCAGGTCGGACGCCACCGCGCGGGCGATGCTCACAGAGATGCGCAAAGCCACGGAAGGCACAAAACTTTTTATCGACATGAAAGCGCCTGATCATGATCTTGCCGGGATGACTGACGAGGCGCTTCGGGAAGAGCTTGAGGATGCGCTTAAAAAGCGCGACGCCATACGCGCGCGACAGGCCTCGGTGATACCAAAAGGCCCCGCGACTGACGTGGAAGTGCAGATATTGCCAGACGATGACATACAAGAGCAAAGTACTGCAAACGTTGATAAACACTGACATATATTGATAGCGTCATAAACGCCCGCCATTGCGTTTGCGGGCACGTGTCCATATAAACGCATGGCACGAAAATTGTGGTACCTTAAATCCAATATAATCGCGTCGTGTTTAATTACATATATTATATAGAGTTATAATGTTTGTCCGGTATCGTCTAACGTTGCGGGATATTGCAACGCCACTATATGTAGTGGTGGTATCTATATTATCGCCTAGATACATAGTGGGCACTTGTGTAGTATGGATGATAGATGGTGTATATACATGGCGGATGTAGTTAAGTATGTATGATTTTAGATACATGGAGGTTTATGATGAAAAGCGGATATTATTATGTACAGGCCCTAGATGGCCGCGGGTGGGGAGTCATGTGGATGGATGATCTAGGCAACAGTTGGTTGCCAGGAGATGTTGCCTGTCTAACCATTGAGGATGTCGCCAAAAAATATACCATTATCGGAGCTGTTCGCCCCCCCCCTGCAAAAATGGGAGGAGATAAATCTTCACTGCCACGCGGGTTTATTCCTTTTGATTGAGTATGTATTATTTATCATACAGTTTAAGATGTATAATTTATTATACACATGGTTATGGTTTAGCATGTATGAAAAATAATACAGGAGGATTTCTCCTCGTAGTCATGCGTATCGGCGATCGTGTGGGATCAGTGGCGGCCGAGGTTCTGGGCGATCTCGCTTGACGCCGTGCTTGTCATGCGGTATATATGAGGTATCGAGCTGCGACGCTCGGTACCTCCTTTTCGCATAGCGCTTCGGGCATGAGGCGCGCCCCTCCGGTCCAGGCTCCCCGGAGGGGCTTTTTTTATCTGCGCTCATGCGGTATATCTGACGTATGCAAATGGATACAGAGTGCGCTGAGCACCTCGATGACGGCGAGCGTCTGATCTCCAAACTCCGCATGTCCAACGCGCGAGCGATGCACCTTGAGTTTATCAAACGCTGCTGGCTCAAAACCGACGAACCTTTCATCGAGGGTTTTCACACGCGTCGCATCTGCGACGCGATCGATCTCGCGTTCGACAAGTTCCGCGCGGGGCAATCAACCTTCCTCCTTATCGCAGTACATCATCGTTCCGGCAAATCCGATATCGTCTCACGGTTTCTTGGGCCGCACTTCTTGGGCGAGTTTCCGAGCAAGGAAGTTATCCTCGCATCCTACAACAAAGACGTTGCCGAGGGCTTCAGCGATGACGCCCGTAACTTGGTAAAATCGGACTACTACTCTAGAATGTATCCTAATGTGCACATATCCCCGTCATCGGACAGCAAAAGCGCGTGGGCGCTCGTCGATAACAACCGGCGCAAGACCGGCGGATGGTTCAGGGCGTCTGGGTTGACCGCAGGGCTCAACTCAAAAGGATACCATCTCGGAATCCTTGACGATTACTGCGCTGGTCGTGCGGATGCGGAATCGCTCGCATACCGCAACGCAACGTGGGGAGCGTTCACCAATGATTTCATGACGCGCCGGGCTCCGGTGTCGATCACGATCGTGCTTGCGACGCAATGGCACGTGGACGATATCAACGGGCGTATACGCGCCGCGATGAAGGATGACCCGAACTTCCCGCAGTTCGAGATACTGTCGTTCCCCGCGAGGGCGAGTGACTGGAAAGAGCAACATCCGGATGACGAGCAGTATAAAGGCGAGTATTTGTTTGAGGAGCGACTCGGCAAGCGATGGTACGAGGAGCAGTACGCGACGTTGGGTAAGTATTCAGCGTCCGCGCTTATGGATTGCAACCCGCTTCCGAGAACAGGCGGCCGGTTCGATATCTCGACGATCGATTACTATGAGGTGACGCCGGATATCCGAGGGATGCAGTGGGCGAGGATGTGGGATCTGGCGCATACGGCGAAACAGCGCGCGGGCGACGATCCCGACTGGACAAGTGGAACGAAAATCGCGTTCGAACGTAGAGCGGGCGACCCCGTGCCGCACATGTATATCGATGACGTGCAGCGGACGCGGGAGGGCGCGCTTAAGCGGGACGCGATGATACAGACGACGGCGATGATCGACGGGCCGTATGTCCGGCAGGCGGTAGCGAGTTCGCTGGATTCTAAGGATGCGTACATGTACCTCATGAGCGCGCTTCCGTCATTGGCATGGATGCCGGTTCAGGAGCATGGCGACAAGGGTGCGAGGGCGACGCCGCTCGAACCGATATTCAGCGCACCTGGGCACGTGCACGCCAAACGGGGAGCGTGGAACGACGCATGGATAGATGAGCTTCTGCGGTTCGACGGGACGGGGAAACAGCATGATGACCAAGTAGATAATATGAGCGACGGGTACGCGTTACTCATGGGATCGGGAAGAGTGTTCGACCAGGCGCAGCGGGACGCGATGCGGGCGAGACGGGTGGCGAACGGACAAATACGCGGATGATGGATATGGAGGCCATATATGGCAAGAGGTGTGTTTTCGTGGTTTGGCGGGCATAAGGAAGTGCATGCGGTGACGAAACAGCCGAGGCGACAGCCGAGTCCGCATGACATATCGGAGGAGATGACCTGCAACTCGGAACTGACGAAAGGGTTGTACCATAATACCTATGCGGGACTGAAGCTTGCGGGGGCACTCGCGTATGCGCCGATCGCGCACCCAGTCATGTTCATGGGACTGCCGACGCCGAAGGCGGATAATAAGAAGACGCAGGAGACGCTGGACGCGATCGTAAAGAGCATGGCACGACGAATGACCGCGCTCCATATCATGGTGCCACGGGATGGCACCGTATGGATATGGCCGAAGTATGACCGGAAGGGTGGCCGGCTCATATGGGAGTTCATACCGGACGACACGATCACCGCGATTGTGAAATCTCCAGATACACAAGAAGTGGTGGCGATATATACGGATGAAGAGTTCAAGATAGCGACGAGTGATACACAGATGACGTTCGCAAGAAGGAAGCGGAAATTCACGGCACAGCAGATCGAGGTAAAATGGGAGAGCGCTGGAGAGCTTGCGGCGTCGCTCATGGACAAGACGATACGGAACGTGCTCGGCATATTGCCGATATCGTTTGCGAATATGGCCGAACCGGACAACCAGCGCGGCATAAGCGACTATGAACGGATGCTGCCGGATTTGAAAAACTATCACGATATCGACCTGGCTCGTTCGGAGATACTCACGAAGTTCAAGCCTAAGATGATCCAGGAAGTGAATGATCTCGGCAAGTGGCTCGATAATAACGGATATAACGACATCGGAGAAATAGACCCATGGAGCATAGACTTCGTGGTCAATATCAAGGATTTGGAAGATACGAAGTTTGAGACGGCGAAGAACGCGACGGATGCGTATGAAGCGGCCATGAAGACGACCTATTGGAAGATCGTCGAGTGCGGTACCGTGCCGGAGATATTCTGGGGACTTCAGGCGTCGGGTAACGAAGCGAGCGTCGATGACCAGCGACAGAGCATGATACGGTTCGTCGATATAAAGCGGACGCAGATCACGCCGTCCTACGAACGACTGTTCAGGGCGTCGCTCGAACTGCTGGGCATAAGCGGTACGGGTACGAGAGGCGCGTTCGAGATGGGATGGAATAGACTGGACGGCATAAGCGAAAAGGTGAAATCGGAAATATTCAAGAATTTCGCATCGGGGCTGGCGGTCGTGGCCGGGAAAGAACTGATGACCAAGAAACAGATATGGAATTTGTGGAAAACGAATTATCCCGAAGCGACGGAAGCGACATTCGAGGAGTTCATGACTGATATGCAGCCCGCGACGAAAGAGGAGACGCCACCGGACGGCAGCGCGGCGGATGACGTAAATGGTACAACAAGTACTTGACAACTGCGTAGTATGTGTGTAGTATGGAGTGGAAGGGGAAGAGTGATGATATATGACGCGACACGTATGGAACCGCCTATCGCACCGTGCGACAAAAATAATCCGGGGCCACTCTGGAACAGATTGACTTGCGATAGAGGTGGAACGACAGGAATATCGCATCTGTGCGCTGAATATTATTATACTGGAAAAGACGGAATATTAAATGGGCCATTCACCGCAAGCGAATTGTGCGATAAGCTTGGGATAAGCACATTATGGTATCTTGCGAAAGCCATGAAACACAACGGAGAAATGCGGATTCGTGGTAAAACGTACCATATTTCAAGGAAGATAATGGAGCGGTCTGTATGAACGAAAATGTCGATATATTGCGTGAAATCATTGTAAAAGAGGAGAAAATGCTCGATATTTTATTAAACGCCATAGAAAATGAGCCTGAAAGGAAGGAACATGAGACCATTGACACCGATTCAGAATGACATATTTGTGTATCTAAAATCATACATCATGGAGAAAGGATATTCACCGTCATCTCAGGATGTGGGAGATCACTTCAAGATGTCGAGGAAGGGAGCATATTGTCATTTAAGAGCACTCTGTAAGAAGGGATATATTTCGATGTCCCCGGGCGTGGCGAGAAGTATTGTGATTGAAAAGAATAGTTAAGGGGTTATAGCGCAATGGTAGAGCGTTGGCATTGCAAGCCAAAGGTTATGGGTTCAAATCCCATTAACTCCAGCGAACCGGAGGCCAGCACAGGATGCTAAACCTGTGGGCCGGTTTGGCCCGCAAGACGTTGAGTGGTAGCGCGCAAAACTGGGCGGTCGGGTTTCTCTGGCCATTTTAGGGTGTAGGCAAGTGGTAAGCCGCCAGATTTTGGTTCTGGTTATCGCTGGTTCGAATCCAGCCGCCCTAGTATGAGCAGAAAATCAGTCCCCGTCATGGTTGACGGCACACGGTATGACTCGATACTCAAGGCAGCAGAAGCATATGGTGTGCATAATAAAAATGGATATGTCCTGTTTTACTATCATCTGAAACATGGAAAACCATGGCAAGGACATGAAATTTCGTTCGTTTCGCAATCGTTCAGATCAGTTCATATGGGAGAACCTTTGCTGAAAGGGCCTTGTGTTCACAGACTTGGAGTTTATCGAGGTTGAGATGCAGATAGAGCACATAGGCGATGCGACGTTATATTGCGGGGATTGCATGGAAATCCTGTCGACGCTTGGGAAGGTAGATGCGGTTGTTACAGACCCGCCATATGGGATATTTGCTTGTGGCGGCAAATGGGGACATAAATCTGATTTGCAATGGGATAAAAAAAGACCTGATATTACAAAAATATTATCGTTTGGGAATAAAATAATAATATGGGGTGGAAATTATTTTAGTCTTCCTGTATCTCGTGGTTGGTTAGTCTGGTATAAAAGAGATAGCGCCCCATCTATAGCAGATGTCGAATTGGCGTGGACTAATATAGACATGAATTCGAGATTGATAGATTGTACTATTGCCTCTACCAACGCAGAGAGAATCGGTCATCCAACTCAAAAACCATTAAAAGTTATGCAATGGTGTCTCTTTTTCATTCCCGACGCTCAAACTATTCTCGACCCCTTTATGGGTTCCGGCACGACCGGTGTCGCCTGTGCAAATCTCGGCCGCAAGTTTATAGGCATAGAAATTGAGCCGAAATATTTTGACATAGCCTGCGAAAGAATACGGCTTGCCTATGCCCAGCCCAAGCTCTTTGACGACAAGGAAATCGAAGCGCGACAAGGGAAACTGATGTTATAAAAAATAATACATAGTCCACTTGATTTTCTAAAATCACAGTAGTATATGTCAAAATATGCCTACTCAGAGGAAGTTCAATCTTCGGCGCTCGGATGACTCCGTACTTACCATAGACCCCGCGACTATCCCAACACTTGTCCCATCGAACGTTCTCACCGAATTTCAGGCTGGAGATTCAAATCCTTACTATAAAATAGAAAAAATAGAATATCCCACTTATGCGAACGGCTATACCTATATCGAGTCATTCTGGGATTCCTATATCAATAAACTCAATCGCGCTCCTATCCCAGGCTCGAAAGACGGACATGAAACACGATGGGGCGCCCGTGGCCCAACTGATTTTATAAATGTCGGCGGTCGAGTTGACAAGAATGGTGACGGAACTGGAACCGTTTGGCTTAAAATATATGTTCCTCCTAAAGGTGCTAATACCGACAATACCATGTTCATCAAGGAATGCAAGGCCAATATGGTCGATTTTTCAATCGTATCGGCCACCCGCGATGAGATGCAAACGCTTCCCGATGGTACGCATCAGTGGTATTGCGTGGAATCCATGGGAGGCGAACGAAACGATGCCGTCGATTATGGGACGGGGGCTATGGACATGAAGACAAATGCCGAAGGGCAGATTTTGAATAAGACGTGCGTATCCTATGTACGGTCTCTCATTGCCGCCGGGAAGATTGACAATTCCTCTCCCTGGTCATTCACCAGCTCTGACGAAAACAAACTGCTCGGAACCAATGGAGACGACTGGAAAGCATACGCAAAAGTTCATATGGTCGAAGATCAAAGCGCCACCGAAGATACGAAAGCTCGGTGGAAGTATCCTGTTGTGAAAAACGAAATGGTCTATCGTTCCGGCCTGCGTGCGGTAGCGTCGCGGGCAAGTGCGCAAGGCCTTGAAGATGTTTCCAACACGGCAAGCGATCTCATAAAAGAGATCGATTCCAAGAAAAAGAAAAAGGGAAATACTATGGATGGAGACGAAACCATTGTAACGAAGGAAGCGATACTCGGCGCGCTCCCTGCGATGAAGCAGAACGCGCTCATTACGCTCCCTGAAATAGCGAAGGCGATGGGGCTTGAGTCACAACTCAAGACTGACGCTGATGTCGCCGCGCTCACGAAACTCAACGCCATCGAGAAAATTGTCGGCGTCGAGAATACACTTGCGGTCGTGCAGGAACTCGCCGATGCGATGAAGCAGAACGCGACGGTGCTGCGCAAAAACGCGCTCGTGAAGGCGTTCGGCGCGGAAAGCGCGAAAGTCGGCGACAAGGATGTAACCAATCCCGCGTTTGAGTATGCGGAAAAGGTTACGCGGGACTTGTCCGGTGAGAAACTGAATCAGGCTATTACGGCACTTGCGGATGACAACATCATGAAGAACATCCGTGCTGGCATGGCGGATCAGGATTCGCCGTTCAACGTCATCGAGGAATCCACGAAGAAGAACGCGGATGTCAAATCTGGCCTACGGATCATGGATTATTAAGGAGAGTAGAACATGACAGTATATGTCGATAAAGAAAAGAATGACCATGTTCCTATCTATAACGGCTCTGGGGTGGCAATCGTTCGCAACCAGTTCGTTGTCATGAACGGCATATGCGGTGTCGCGGACCAGGATATCGCGGCGGGCGCGTATGGAACCGTTCATGTCGAAGAGGGAATCGAAATTCAGTCCGATGACCTTGTTACGGGAGAAAAAACGTTTGCGACGCTCGGCCAGAAAGTCTATTGGAAGGCTGCCGCTTCCGCGTTCTCCGACACGAAAACTGTTGGATACTACGAAGTCGGTATACTCACGAAAGTTCTTGCTTCCGGTGTCATCCGCTTCGAGAAATTCAGGTATCCTCAGCTCGTTCTTACGCTTGCCGGGCTCGCAGATGTTTCCATTTCGTCCCCGACTGATACCCAGGCCCTCAAGTATGAGGCTTCTTCCTCCCTCTGGAAGAACGCGACTGACGCCACCTAAGGAGTAATGACATGGTAAAGATTATAAATCAGGAAACGCTCGTCGAAGAGCGAGTCAAGAAACTGAACGCGACGAAGATCGACATCTTCAAAGGAAGCGCCAAGGATAACCTGAGTGCTCTCAAGGCCGAGTGCTTCGGAGAGTCGATGATCGTTCCCATGAAAAACAACTCATGGGTCGATTCGGCGGGGTATTTCAAACTCTGGGATGAAATTGGGCATATCAAGAAAAACGCGGCGAACGCTCCGTCTTCTTCAGAACTTGAAGCGTTGCTGGGCAAATATTTCATCGATATTACCCGAAGGCTTCAGGAAATGCCTGATCTCACGTCAAAAATCTGTACCGAGTTGACAAATCTCGATTTCCCGGAAGTCGTGACTCCCAAATATCTCTACCCCTATGTCGGGAAAATGGAAACCATGTATGGAAACAACGATTCCGTTCCGCTCATCGAACAGCGTCTCGGAAATACGGATTCCATAACGCTCGGTATCAAGGGAATCGGCTGGAAGGATAGCCTCAAGAACCTGCTTTTCAACTCGATCTTCGAGATGCAGAAAGTCAGCGACGCCGTGGCCCGCGCCGACGCCGATGCCCGCAATGCCGCTGTTATCGGCGCGATCGTTGCCTATGCGTTCAATACAGGAACAGGGACTCCAAAACATTATCAGGCTGCGGTTTCCACCGCTGGGCTGACTCTCGATGAGAAGACCTATGAGACCGTGATGAACGCCATCAAGAAACTGCGTGCGCTTACCGATCCCCAAAGTGGTCAGAAAATTACACCTACTCGCATGGCGCTTCTCGTGAACTCCGCCGATACATGGCAACTTGAGCGTGTCATCAACGGACAGCTCGACATCAACGGTGCCGCTGGCGCCCGCGGCTACAACCGCCAGGCACTCCCCGTCGCCGAGATAATCGAGTATGACGGTGGGTTCAACAACGGGCTTACATGGAACAAGGAAACGTTGAGCTTCCCTGGCGTTACGGCGGGATATGCGTATCTCTTCGTTCCGCAGGCCTATGCGTTCGTGCTCAACAAGCGGCCGCTCACGATGGAAACCGGACGTGGCTCAGTACTTCAATTGTCCACCGAAGAGCGTGCGTGGTATCGGATTCAAGGTGAATATCTCACCGACTTCTTTGGGAACGCAAGTGCCGATGGCAGCGTGACCGGAACCGGTGCGATTGTAAAGATTGCGCTTCCGTCCTGATGAACGGCTGTTGATGCTCAGTCTGACGGCCCTGTGATTGTTCATAGGGCCGTTTTTGGAGGAAAATAATGGCGACTTGGAGTGATGTAAAGGAATTGAGACTCAAGGTTTCAGACCCCGCTGGCGTCATCGATATTCTATCGGTAGCGAACACGGCGGCTCTTCCGTCTTCCCCAGCACGCCAGACCGCATACTATAAAGAGGATTCAGGAGAATATGTTACCTACGATTTCGACTTGGCTGCATGGAATGACCCCTGCATCTTGAGAATATCAGACGATCGGCTCGAAAATCTCATTGACCTATATGGCGTTGCCGGTTCCGCTCCAAAAGTCATACGTGCGATATTGGCGTCGTTAGGGCAGGAAATACAGATTGCACGACTCACGAAAGGCGCGGATTCCACCGAATATACGACCTTGAAAGATACTTATGAATATTATCAGATGCTCATAGCTGAATTCAATACGGAACTCGCAGAGGAGTCAGGTTCCTCTACGGGCAGATATTTCAGAACACGAAAACCGATTATCGCGGGAGGAGATATTTGAATAAGGCGGCGCAGGCGCGGGCTGGAATCATCAAGATGATTGCAGAAGACCCGACTATCATCACGATAGAAAGATATCCTCTTGGTGGTTTATATCCATCTGAAGACCTTGTGCCATCGAATGATTTAGTACCATTTGATTCAGACGGACCAGTATCATTCAAATATAGAGTCAGCATATCCCCAGAAAAATCAACGCCACTTACACCATCAGATTCTCCAGTGAGCGTCAATAACCGTAGCTTCATGAAACATCTTATGCTCATTGATTATCATGGAGGCCCTCTACAGAATGAAATTTTTAGCACTGTCAACAAGCAGACAGGCCTTACGGAATATTATATCGTCGGGAGAGTAGAGCAATTATTTCTTGATGGAGAAATTATAGGATATCAGGCAAACAGACTCGATGAGTTGCAGGATATCCGAAATGGCGGGAAACAGCTTGTTTTCACCATTCCTGGGGATTCTACAGGATGGTCTTATTACAATAATCCGATTACCGGGCAGGAATCATGGACGAAAGATGGTACGACCGTTTATGTAGACCCCGCAACTGCCTCGACGACAATCAATGTGTATGCACTTGAACTCGAATATTCTGAGAAGGATATCGACGGTACGCTTATTCTGCGTGGAGACAGAAAATTCATGCTTTCTATATTCGATTCTGATGGTAATAAAATTACGAAACCGTCTGTCGATAAAACATTTACGATTGGAAGAACGACGTTGAAGATAGTGAATGTGTCACCTTTTCAACCTGGGCCGCAAGTTGTATACTACATCATACAGGCTAGGGCATAAAATGGCAGAAAATTTAGAATTTGTTGTAGGTATTGAACAAAACTGCATACAAATACTCGATAATGCACGCCAATTCGCACGTGAAATAGCCTCAGAAGTATCAAATAAAATAATCGATAAGACTCCTGTAGATACTGGAGTTACGAAAGCAAACTGGATGGGAAATATTGGAGCTCCTTCCGAGGATACGACTGGAAGTGCAGACCCTTCTGGAAGTGCGACGAAGGCTGCCGTAGAAGAGAAGATAAAAAATTGGGATGTTTTGAAAGAAGATTTTTATTTGACGAATAATACGCCACAGGCAGTTGTTCTTGAATTCGGGCTTTATCCGAACCCCCCACTGCGAGGGACATATATTCCCAGAGGGAAGAGTAAGCATGGTATTGCTGGCCCCAGATGGGTAAAATTTTCGCAGAATGGATATTCAAAACTGGCCCCCCATGGGATGGTCGGAGTAACGCTATCGGAGATGAATGGATGAGCGAACTTGACGTAAAAAATTGTTTGCTCTCGCGGGCTATTTCAGCAAGTCCTGGAGCGGCGCTCCCCGATGCCTATACATGGTATGAGAACAACAAGAAGCTGGATGCTTCTCAAGTTGAAGTTGTGAAGCCGACGGATCATCTTTGGTATCGTGTTTTCTTCGTACCGAACGATAATCCGAAGACTGATGGCGCAGGACTTGGAGCGATGATACATTTTACCGGATTTTTCCAGATAAATGTCGCCGAACCGAGGACAAAAGGAGATTTTCAGGCTTCAACGGAAGCTCAACGGATTCAGGATTGTTTCAAGGCAAACAGTTATCTTTACTATAATGGACAATCTGTTTTCATAAGTTCATGTGGACGTACTGAAGGATTGCAGGATATAGAAACAAGCGATTTCGTGATTGCGATACGAGTCTATTTTTCTGCATATGTCGTGAATTGAGGCGGCTATAGAGACGCCTTTTCAATATCGATTGAATGCCCATTAGGGCAGGAGGAACATTATGGCAAGGGCAAGTGGCTCTTTATGGCAGGTCTCACACGTTACCGAGTCTTCGCTCGGTACTCCTTCCGGAACTGCCTTTACGAAAGATCGACTTCTTATGGCGAGTGCAGGAATTAAACAGGCACGGACGACCATTGAGTCGCAGGAAGCTACGGCTGACCGTTCGCCAAGTCCAATACAATTTGGCAACAAAAATAATACTTTCGGATTGAGCGGAAATCTCATTTATGGCGCGCATGAAGACTATCTGGCTTCGCTTTTCATGAACGCCTTCGCTGCCGCTGCAAGCGCAATCACGGGACTTTCCGCAACTGTAGTCGCTGGAAGTACGAACACCATCAGCGCAACAGGAATAGCTACAGGAATTTATGCCGGAGACTGGGTGAAAATTTCAGGATTCACTAGCCCATATACCGCGAACAATGGATTCAAGAGAGTTTCTGCATCGGCGACTGGAGTTCTGACGTTCGCGGGCGCTATTGATCCCGAAAGCGGAGCTTCAACGCTCGCTGCCTGTACTAGTCAAACAGGAGTTTCAGTGCAGAAAATGGGATATCTTGTGGTCGGGACTACTGAGAAATCGATGGCTATCGAGGAAGCTGAAACCGATATAGCAGTCTATCAGGAACTTCTTGGCGCGATAGTCAAAAGCATGAACCTTAGTTTTACTCTCGATCAACTCATTACCTGCAACTTCGATATGATCGCGAAATCGCTTGTCGGCCCGGCGGCTTCTGCCTATGCAGGAAGCTATGTAGCAGCGACAACGAATGCTCCTATCAAGACAAGCGCAAGCGGAAACGTCTTCATGCTGGATGGAGTTCCTATCGCTTATATGCGAGACGGGAATATAACATTTGATGGCGGGCGTACCGCACTTTTCTCCGCGGGGCTTGAGAATCCTACGGCAATGGGTGTCGGGCAGATCAAGGTAACGGGAAACCTTACCATGTATCTTCAGGACTCCTCGTTTATTACAAAGATTCGTGCTGGTACCAGCCTTGCGCTTTGTGCGCAAGCTATGGATTCGAGCGGAAGTTATGGGTATGTCTTCGATATGCCGAAGCTCGTGCTCAATCCAGAAACTCTCTCGAAAGCTTCCGACAATATCACGCAGCAGATTCCATTCACGGCACAGAAAGACAGCTCGACAAGCGTGAATTGCATGAGAATATGGAAACTCGCATGAGTTTCTAAAGAATAAGGAGGTCATAGAATGTACGACATTTCAAGATTTGATTCTAACACTCTTTCCGAAAAAGGTATTGAGGTTGAAGTCCCTGATCCAGTGGATGGGACTTCAACTGGTGTATTTTTCACACTTCTCGGAGCTGATTCTAAAGTCTATGAAAAAGCCATTGAGGAAGTTGAAAAACGCAATAAGGCGCATGGAAAAACTGGAATCAGCTATGAAGATACGTGCGAAATCCTTTCCCGTGCGACGCTCGGATGGAAAGGTCTCGGCAAGGATGGCAAGGAACTTCCTTTCTCGCAGGATGCGGCAAAAAGAGAATACATGGATAAAAAGTATCTTGCCAATTTCGTTTCAGGAATCATCACGAATCGAAGGAATTATTTTCAGAAGCCCTGACCGATCTGTGCAATTCGGTTAGGGCATGGTGTGAGTTAAATATTCCCGCAAAGGACGATGGAAGACCTACTTTGCGGGAAGAACTTGAAGCGATTGAGCGTGATTTTGGTAGGCATAGTCCACGGCTTGATGAAAGCAAGCCTCCTGAAGGATGGGAATATCTTTGGTCAATTTTTTGGGATATCAGAAATGGTATCCATGAGGGGCTTTCTGGAATCAAAATAGGCTGGAGAGACATTCTGGACTATGAAACGATTACCAGCTATGAGTTTTCAGCATGGGAAACTCAAGCGATTATGGCAATGAACAATACATTATTGGCGTGGCAGGAAGAGAAGAGGAAAGAAGAGCAGAAGGAAAAGGAAAGGAATAAAAATGGATAGTCGGCTTGATGTAAAATTTACCAATACTGGCGGGAATGAACTCACGGCAATATTGCAACAAGTAACTTCCATTTCCCAACAGGCTTCTATTGCCACTCAACAACTTACTCAACAGATACAACTCTTAAATCTTTCCACAAAAGAAAATGGTATTGGCGTCTATGACCTCAACCAGTCATTGAATAATCTTAGCTCAACAACAAAAAATCTAAGTTCAGCAACAGCTGGAAATATTGCCACCAATAAAGAAAGCGGAATGTCATTCGGAGAACTCGCTCTTCGAGTTGCTGGCTATTCAGTAGGTATAGGGGCAGCAATTCAGGTTACTCGTCAGATTGCGCAGGAAATGATAAATCTTGCTAAGCAGAGTATTGATTTAGCGGGTACTTTTGAAATGGCCCGAATCCAATGGGGAGTCCTTATTGGAGACATGGAACAGGGCGCATCAATGTTCGACAAGATATATGGATTCGCCGTGAGGACTCCTTATACTTTTTCGTCTTCACAAACAGCCGCACTCGAATTGAAGGCGTTTGGCGTCGCTGCTGAAGATGTGATGACGATATTGCAGAAACTTGGCGATATGGCGATGGGCGATAATAATAAATTGGCGCTCGTCGCAAAATCATATGGTGAAATGTTTGCCATGGGGAATGTGCAGGCACGTAATCTTATTCAAATGGTCAGGGATGGTATCCCTATTTATGAAGCACTTGCACAAGCACTAAATACAAATACTGCAAACATTGTCTCTATGACAAGACAAGGGAAAATAGGAATTGAAGATGTAAATAAAGCAATCGATATCTTGACTGAAAAAGGTGGTATGTTTAGTGGGATGCTTTCTCAGGTTGAACAAACTTACAAGGGGAAATTAAATATTGCAAAAGGAGAATGGGAAGTTCTTCTCTCTGATATGGCGACTGGAACTGGCCCATTATTCCTTGGTGTGGTTGCAAATACTTTCAATGATTTTCTTGATAATGACTGGAGCAATAATCTTGTTAGAATGACGAGCTCTTGGCAGAATATGCTCAAGGAAATGCTTGACGAATTCAATGCATGGGCACTTACCGTTTCACGCGAACACGATATAATGACATTTATAAAAACTGGCGAAGGAGATCCACAAGAAATACTTGCTGCACTCGATGCGCTGAAGAAACAAAATGCGGCAGATGAATCGGCAGGAACTTTCCTCGGAACTGGGTATAAATACAATCTTTTTAATAAAAGTCCTACTATTGAAAATAGGCCATGGATGCCTAATTATGGTGAAGTTACAGGATATTCATGGAATCCTGTTTATAATACAAAGGTAAACGAACTTGACCTCAATATTTTAGAGCAACAAATACAGAAAAAAATAGAAGAAAAATTAGCACTTTCCGCTGAAGGTAAAAGGCTTGGTGCTGCGGCGACATCGATGGATAACACTCCACCAAAAACAGCGGAATCAATGGAAAATAGGGAAACATGGGAAACATATCTTCAGCGTCGCCTACAAATATCTGGCTTAAAGGGATTGGAACTCCCCGGTTCATCATTCATCACGAAATGGTTTGATACTTATTGGGCAGATCAATTCAAAAATGCGGAAGGGAACGAAAGCTGGACTACGGAGACTAAAAAAGACTTTACCGAAGAAGCAAATAAAATATTGACTGATATGAGAAAGGCTGGCTTTCACTGGTGGGATTTTTCAGTACAAGAATTGTTGAAGATGATGGATAAATACGGTACTAAAACAAAAAAAGATTTATCCGATTTTGAAAAAGTATTGATGAGTGCTACTGGATTTAGTGCAGAAACGATAGCCGGAACAGATCAACAAATTTTACTTTCAGGATGGCTTAACCGACAGCGAGAAAATTCATTGTCGACAGATGCTTTCTCAAAGAGTGTATTAAATCTTTTTGATAAACTTGTCAACGCTGGGATGGATGAAAACAACCCAATGATGTCTCAGTTCAGAACTGTTATGAATCTTCTTGTTTCTGAATCTCCTGCATATTATGAAAATGGTGCTAATCTTGTTACTGGTTCTCTTTCCAATTTGTTCAAAAATTCTCCAGCCAATGGTATGATTGGAGGACTTTCATTCAGAAGCAAAATACCAACAGCAGAAGAATATGGAAAATCTATTCTTGAAAATTATCAGTCTCCCACTATTTATAATGAATACGGCCCCAGCGACGTGACGGATGCTCTGAATAAGTTGTATCCGAATAAACCGTCTGGTGGTGCTGGACTCATGGGGTACCTTCTTCCTAAAATAGATATGGGGAAACAGAGTCTCTTCGGAATTCATCTGCTTACACCCGAAGAGCAGACTCAATATATCCTCGATAATTATATTCAACCTATTATCCCTGATGAATACGGCCCCAGCGACGTGACGGATGCTCTGAATAAGTTGTATCCGAATAAACCG
>Ga0074198_1000381_pt1 | contig 49669 bp, 56 predicted proteins | sample EPASupsiteSAE323_FD_64527 | JGI IMG/M metagenome (GOLD analysis project Ga0074198, IMG submission 64527) | Bioremediated contaminated groundwater from EPA Superfund site, New Mexico - Sample SAE3-23 | ecosystem: Environmental > Aquatic > Deep subsurface > Groundwater > Contaminated ... | reverse complement strand
AGCCTGGCCGAGCAGTCTCTCAAGTTCTGCAATCCTTGCCTGGTCCTTATACTGATTTCCATTACCACTAAACGCTTTTTCGGGATTCTCGGCCAACTCGTCTCTCCACCGAGAAGGTAGGCCTGGATGGATGCTATGCTCGCGGGCGATCTGAGCGAGAGGTTTGCCACTCTCAAGTTCTGCTACTACTGATATCTTGAATGCTCGGTCGTAGCGCCGCCTCGTCTTTTTCATGTACTTCCCTCCATGAGTTGATGTTGCTTAACTCATTGTCCACTCGGAGGGGTTCACTCCAGATAGCCTTGCAGCTTTTAGGAGAAAAAATAACCCGAAAACTCATCCGAACACTTCATCAAGTGTATGATACTTTCCCTTCTCCCTATCGCTTAAAGCCTCATTAAGCAAGTTTTCTTCTTCCGCACTCAGAACTTCCTCAATGTTTAGTATCCTTACAGTTATCAAATCTGAGTCTATCTTGGAGGGATTTAAAACCCTGAGCGAACCATCCTCGTATATCGCTTCGACAATATCCATTAGAATCAATAGGACGGTATTGCAGGTTAATAAAAATATCTGAGTCCCCAGTCCTTAAGACATTTCAAACATCCCTTAGATATGCTCCATTAGCAGCGCCCGAACGCGCCCGCATGAGCGCGGAGCTGCCAGCAGCTTTTCGCCGGGGATAAGCACGCTGAGATCCTGGCCCGGGTCGATGCCTGTCTGCCCAAAGACGCAGCGGGCAAATTCATCGCCGATCAGGAGAAGTCGGATGTGGTGCACGACCTGCTGGCTTTCCTGGTGGAGAGGATGCTGGAGATGAACAAACAAAAGCAGCAGGAGATCCGGGGATTCCTGGGCTGGCTGGAGGGCTACCTGGACGCAAAGGTGGAAGACCTCACACCCAAGACGAAGCTGCAAAGCTACTGGGATTCGGACTTTAACGCATTCCTGGCAGTGCTGAAGATGAACCAAAAGAAGCTCGGCATCAATCCGTCCTGGCGGGATGCGTCCGAGATGCTGAAGGACGAGTTCGCCAAGTCGGTGGGCAAGCTCGGGCCGCTGCGGGAGAGGATCGAGAGGACGGACAGACTGATCGATGACGCGGTGTTCCGGCTGTACGGACTGACGGAGGAAGAGATCGGGATTGTGGAAGGGAATAAAAACAAATAAGTACTGAAAACAATAACAATGAGACTGCGGAGTTGACTTGCATGGCCAGACCTATTGAGTTGGGAATAATCTTAGAGGGCGAAGATGCCAAAGAGTTTGTAGAGGACATTCTGCACCCTAAAGTCAACGAAAAAAAATTGTGCATCCTTAGAAAAGCCCGGGAAATCTACAGATCCCATCCGGTTTGAATCGAATGGAGCGCATCTCTCATGAAGACCTCAACATCAGGAGCCTGAGTGATGACGATGATTTGGCGCGATTTGGCTCAAAGAGCGAGGAGCTAAACGATTTCTTGAAAAGCGATGCGCTAGGCGCTCAAAATAATATGATAAGCAGGACCTATTTGTGCTTTTTGAAAGAGGCCCTGGCGGGCTTCGTTACACTAACTACGGATACGATCGGATACAATCTGGTAGAGTCGTGCGACGGCATCGACGGATATGTCTATCAAAAATATCCTGCCATCAAGATTGCACGACTGGCAGTTGACGGCAGATTTGAGAGACGCAGCATCGGCCAAAATATCCTTCTCTGGGCAATTGGCAAAGCCTATGAGATCTCAAATCAGATTGGCTGCAGATACATAACAGTAGATGCAAAACGTGAATCTATCGAATTTTATTTAAAATATGAATTCAAGATGATAAAGAAGCATAAGGATAGGGACTTCCCGCCGTTATATTTTAATTTATACTCAACGGACAAGAACGAAGATCAAAAAAAGCAGGATTCCGATCGCACTAAACCAATTGATGAAGCGGATTTGAAAGTCCTTGGAATAAATGCCCTGAATAAGGCCTTAGGTCCCACCGAAGCGCTCCGATTTCTGGCCCACTTCCACCACGAGCCGACTGATTACTTTGAAGTCTCCAAAAAGCTCTACGAGAACCAGAGTGTTGAAGAGATCTTCAAGCGAGCCAAAGAACACAGGAAAGACTGAAGTTCAAGACCGAAATTACTTCCAGGATAGCTAAGAAAAAGGGGATAACCGGCATCAATCCGTCCGGGCGGGATGCGTCCGAGATGCTGAAGGACGAGTTCGCCAAGTCGGTGGGCAAGCTCGGGCCGCTGCGGGAGAGGATCGATAGGACGGACAGACTGATCGATGACGCGGTATTCCGGCTGTACGGACTGACGGAGGAAGAGATCGGGATTGTGGAAGGAAAGGTTTGGGATGATAAAGACGAGACCAAATGAATTCTGAAATCCCACCCGAAGAAGGAGGAGATCTCACAGGATGACGATAACGATATATACTTGCGTAGAATAAATTACAAAGCATCTGGATTATTATTACAGGATTAAAAAATAAAAAGGTTGAACGCGAGATGATAAGGAGGAGGTGCAGAGCATGAGCGTGTTATCTGATGTTAGGCTGTTGGAGAAGATTTATGACAGAGATCTCAAGATAGAGCCTTTTGTCTTTGATAACATACAGCCCTCTTCCATAGACTTGACCCTGGACAACAGAATACGAACCCCAAAAAAAGGCATTGAGATAAACGCATTTGATGCGAATATTGAGAATTGCTTTGAAGAGCGGATTCTCGATGAGTATATCCTCAAGCCAGGGGACTTTATTATAGGCCAGATAAAGGAAACCATTGGCCTGTCCAAAAAGATGACGGGGCTCATTCAAAATAGAAACAGCCTGATCCGTTTGGGAATAAATGTGGGATTGTCGTCATACATTAATCCGGGTTACTTTGGTCAATTGCCTATAGTCATTCACAACTTGGGAAGCTTTAGTGTAGATCTAGTTCCAGGAATGAGGATATGTCAGCTCGTCGTGTATGATGTTGAGCCCGATCCTGAAAGAGATTACAGCCAACGCAAAGATGCCAAGTATCTTGGGGAAAGTGACGTAGGCTTATCAAAATTATATATGGATGTAGAAGTTGAAGAATATTTAAAAAATTATAATAAAAGCAGCACAAAAGAAATAGACAAAAAAGAACTCATAGATTTCCTCGAAGGAAGAATAAAAGAAAAGGCCGCAAATATTTTAGAAAGCCTGACTGAAGAGGAAAAGAAGAAGATAGGGTTACTCTGATGGAGAAGCGCTTTGGCGATCTCATCGAAGAGATCCGGCCACTTATCATCAAAGGCATTCAAGATGCAAAAGTAATAGAGTATGAGCAAATATATAAAGGGAAAAATGGGAAGAAACCATCTAAAGATGAAATAAATCAGTTCATAGCAATCTTAATAGCAAACGGGTCGGTAAAGAGAGATGCAGACGAAATTATCTGCGACTTGGTTAACAAATATAATAAAAAGTTATTAATCCAAACTGCCGTGAATGCCTTAGTGACTCTTGGTTCGTTGAGCGTATTTTTGAATTATATACTGATCTATCTTAAAAATAAAATGGTGCTGGACCTTGTTGGTGACGACTATTTGATTAATGCACCGAACTTTGCCCTTGCGATTATTTTATTTATTACAACTATATTTATATTTGCAGCATCTTGCATGAAAACCTACAAAGAATGATCCAAATGGTCTATGCTGCAAATCTGCTGATGCATATCGCATATGCCGCTCCCGCCTGGACGCGGAGCTGCCAGCAGCTTTTCGCCGGGGATAAGCACGCTTAGATCCTGGCCGAAAATCGATATCTTCAGTCCAATTTCTGGTAAATCTTGTGATGCGGCTTGGTGAAACCAATATCAATCAACCACACCAAAATGCCGCCGCACCACAGGATATGACAGAGCTGATGCGTGCAGCCCGGCCTTGAATAGCAAGCCAAAGCAAAAGACAGCCAAAGACAGTGGGATGAGAAGATCATCATGCGATGGAAATCGAGCGGTGAAGGGCTCCAGTGGTTGAATTGATTTTATTGATTTTTTATGCCGCAATTTCCTAAATTATCTCCCTTTCAGCTATATACTTTAATTGGAGAAACTATATATTTTTCTTGAATCCATTTACATCTTCGCTGGCTAATCCATTCGGCATTTACATTCACTGCAAACTTCTCTTGATCCACTTTCAAGTAGAGTTCTCTGGGATTCCGAGCTTGCGGCGAATGGATTACAATTCCAGCGGATCAATCAGGAGCGATGCAGATGTCTTCTCCAATCAAAGCAGGCACAATTAAGCGGAACAGGAATCAGCCTTCGCAACTAGATATGCGCTACGAAATGAGGTTTATGGATGAAAGCCATTTGAGAGACATTATGGGTTTGCAGGAAGTAATAATCCAAAGCCTTGCGGACAAAGAGATCTTCAGAACTCATTCTCCAGACTATTTCCAGGACCATTTTCAAATAGAGTACTCCACGGTCGGCGTCTTCACGGAAGACGGCCTCGTGGCCTACAGCGTTCTTTATTTTCCCGGTGAGAGAGAGGACAACATTGGGTCCGACATAAACCTTCCTCATGATGAACTGACCAAAGTGGTGCATCTCGCAACGGTTGCAGTCCATCCTGCTTACCGAGGCAACTCGCTGCAAAGCATTATGCACGGCATTCATCTTGAAGTGGTCAAGAGGATGGGCTATGAGCATGTCTGCTGCATGGTGTCGCCCAAAAACAGACCGAGCCTTCAAAATATGCTTTCTCACGGGCTGACCATAAAAGCCCTCAAGGTCAAGTTTGATTGGAGGCTGAGATACATAATGCACAAAAACATTGTCCGTCCAAGCATCATCGGCCCGGAGGAGATCAGAATCAGAAGCTCGGATATCGAGGGTCAGATCAGCCTGTTGAAGCGGGGATTTCTGGGATTTCGCCTGGTAGAACTGCTTGATGGATTTGAGGTGTCATACGGAAGAATTGTGCAATCGTCGGCTTAGCGAGATTTTATTCTCAGATCAGTATCACACTTTTTGCCGAATGCAGAGAATGAGCTGAAGAGAATACGGGAGAATAGTCATTCCTTGCAAGATCTGCCTAATCGTCTTTTTTAGCTTGCATTCTCATTTGGGAATCATATTTGAGAATCACACGTGAGAACCACATTTGGGAATCATATTTGAGAATCACACGTGAGAACCACATTTGGGAATCATATTTGAGATTCACACTTAAGAATCACGCATAAGAATCACATTTGAGAATATAGATTACATACAATCCCAGGCAGCTTCGTTGTTGACTACTAATCTATATTTTATTTTGATTAATTTTACATATCCACAATGCTTTCCTGTTGCCGGTGAGAATATTGAAGAAGCTGGTGAGAGCGACATTGATTGCCCATTTGGCATTTGCAGTCATTACTACTATGGTCAGCATGATTAACAGCAAAACGGACGCGGTTCAGATCCGGCCCCGTCACTGCTCCCTCATCTCAAAGTGTCAGTCAGCAGGCAAGATCCGGTTGGCTGCGGCAAGCGGCAGCACTTTTCCCGCCGATGATCGAGAGGATTTATGATGCATTCGGCAAGCCTTGCAGTCGGCACCGGACAGGAAAAGAAGAATTTTCACACCATCAGAAGCAAGCCGATAAAGCCGAAGCATGTACAGCCAAAGCCGGTACAGCCCACGTCCTTAAGAATTCTATTGGCAGAGGACAATTTTTTTGATCAGGAGATTGCCCGAAAGGTGTTCAAGATGCTGGGACACCAGGTGGACATCGCCAAGAACGGAATGGAAGCAATAGATGCAGCAGAGAACAAAACTTACGATCTGATTGTCATGGATGTTCAGATGCCCCTGATGAATGGAATAGAGGCTGCAAAGAGCATACGCAAATCCAAAGGCGATGCGTTGAGGATAATATTCGTCACATCCAGCGAACCAAGCATTTATCGCGACCTTTGTTTTGAAGCGGGCGGGGATGAGTTCCTCACCAAACCACTGACGGTAGGCAAGCTTTGTGCCGTAATGAAATAAGTTGAGCGAGGATATTCGTCCATCGCTCATTTCAGGACTTTCATAAAGGCGATTCCGGCCAGGAAGACAGCCGCGTCTCCTGCAACCAAATATGCCATATTGCCGCCCGAAATGAAAATTGCCGCTATCCCGGCAATGAAAAGAATTCCGGGAACTATGGCAGCACCTTCCATGTCATTCACCTCCGTGTCTGGCATTCTCTGGTCCGAAAAATTAATGCAAATATTTGCATGAATTCCTATATGAAAATTTATGCATTAATAATGATATATTGGATCTCCGCCAAAAAATTTACGCCGGAAACGACAGAAGGGCTATTAGATTTTCGCTATATTTTTTAAATCGATTTTTCGGTCAAAATAGGATCGCAATCCAAAAAATTTTAAGAAATCCGAGCGATATTTCCATAAAGTGCCCTAAAAAGATGGATTTATCGGCATAGGCGGCTCAGGCTGAGGATTCAGTTGATTGATCGGGTCCATGTCAAGCGGGGATTTCTTTGAATTGATCGCAGCAAAATCAATGATATTCTCAGCAGCGACCGATGAAGCACTGCCGCCGATAGTAATACTGAAGGTCTTGCCGGCAAATTCATTTCCCTGGTTCAGATATCTCAAGCGGACGGTATAGACTCCATTCACCCAGTTATTCTGTTTGGCGGGCGAAGAAGGATAGCCCGGATTCAAATACTCGGCTGTGGGGAATATTGAGATCTGGTAGCTGCAGGGAGCCGGTGGATTTGTGTATCCGGCATATGTCGATCCGACGCTCATGATGCGAACATCTTTTCCGCCGGGAGGAACTTCAAGCGTTTCTATCTCGAAATTGTTTCTCTCCAGTCCGCAAATTGCTTCCGACATTTGTATGCCGCCAAGAGACTGGATCACGCTCACCGTGAGGTTCACAGGCCTGCTATTTCCGGAAGCTGCTTGACCGATATCTATTGCATTCACATTGACGGACGGAACAGAAGATGATGCAAATGCGCCGGAACCCGCCTTTGCCGCTGAAGACTTCAGACTCATATCCGAATTGGGCGAAGGCAGCGCCGCGCTTGCCAGATACGCCGCCAGAAAGACGATCACCACACATGCCGGAATTAGCTTTCTTCTCATTTTTGCACCTCTCGTGACACATTCTCGCAATCATAATCAACTAACATGCTCCTCAGTCTCCTGGAAAGAGATCACATACATGGCCTTGCCGGAAAAGCCGTAGAAAAGACCATCGCCGCAGCTCAGATAGAAGCTCTCGACGGCATTTTCTCGATCCAAGAACGTAAGCGTTGCCGATGCACTGTTTACATCGACGGAGAGCAGCAGCCTTTGCTTATCTACCGGATCGAAGAGCGGCAGCATCACACCAGAATAATCCGGTATCGGAAGAGTCCTGAAATCATTTTTGCCGGGGTATAAATCAGCCTCGCCCGAAAGTGTCTCGGTATTCTCCTCATAGCTCATGGGCGCGGTGGAATGGGAATATGTGACGACACCGTTCGGCTCAATCGACATGGCTGTGAAGAATAGAAATCGATTCGTTTGGGGCGGGACACTGAAGAGAAAGTCCGCGTATTGCTCCAGTAGACCGGAACACTTGTGATTCTTGACTATCACCGATAATGCGCCATCCGACCCATGAGCGTGACTGAGATTGAATTGCTTGTACGGCTGCGCGCTTGAAAAATTCATGAGGAGCATCATGAAAAGGAGCAGAAATATGACGGATTTTCTATGAATCATGAATTCACCAGTTGCTCATGAATTCTCCGGCAGGTTAATCAAGATTCCGATGATGTTGCTGGACCATTTTTAGGTATTGTATGCAGCTCGGATCGCAAAGATAGAATTTTCGTTAGCGTTCATCAACCTTTGCTGCCGGGCATCAGCTTTCCATCAGCTCTCCATCAGCTCCATAAAACCGTACTCCTGCACCAGATCGCCCACCTTCAGCACCTTTCCCGTCTTTTGCATCACATGCGGGTCTGCGGCCAGAAAGGCCACCGAACGCCCGATGTATTCCAGCAACTCGGTGCAGCCCGGCGAGAAAGTCTGCACCGCGTGAGCCGGCATAGTACCATCAATGAGCACGAACCCCGGGTCAAGAGCCAGAGCTGCAATGCCGTAAGGCCGAAGCTCCTCGGCCATGCCGCCGGATATTCGGATGACAGCGGACTTGGCCACGTAAGAGAGAAGATTGCCCAGATACAAACCCTGATCTCTGGCCACTGTGTTTATAATCAATCCCCCGCGCTGCCCACGCATCAGCATTGCCGCGAAGCTGGCGGCGACCAGATGCGTGCGAACGCTCCACGCAAACGTTCCGTTCCAATAGCAAAGCGGCTGCTTCCAGAAGGGAGCGGGGATGCGATCAAACTCATACTGTTCGTATCCGCTCCAAACATTGTTGACCAGTAGATCAAGCCTGCCCTGCTCCGAGCGCACGCGCCGGAAAAGAGCTTCCACCTCGGCGTCGACTGCATGATCGCATCGCACCGGGATGCCCAAGCCGCCCAGCCTCGTTACTGCCTCTGCAGTCTCTTCGATGCTGCCGGGCAGTTTTTCCTTCGAATTGCCCCGCACACTTCGACCAGTCACATAAACCGTGGCACCTGCTTCGCCCAAAGCGAGGGCGATGCCTCGACCCGCACCACGGCGGGCACCGGTCACGACCGCGACCTTGCCGGGCAAATTGGGAATATGCGTCATTGATCTCCTCCGTTCAAATTGGCAAGAACAGTTTCCTTCATCTCCAGAAACCTCGGATTCATCCTATCCCTGGGCCACCCCAGACCCACCTTGGTTAGCCCTTTTGCTCTTCCCGGCCTGGAACTGAGAATTATCAGCTCATCGGACAGTATCAGGGCTTCTTCCACGCTGTGGGTAACAAGAACGACGGCTTTGGCCGTCTTCTCCTGGATGCGGAGAATATCGGCCTGAATCTGCACTCTGGTCTGGGGATCGAGAGCGGAAAAGGGCTCGTCCATCAGCAAAATCGAGGGCTCCAAAGAGAGGGCCCTGGCCACCAGGACGCAGCAGGGATGGTTATGCCACTTTCCGTTTGGTGGGAAATCTTGCGAAAAAGACACCACTTTTCCGATGCCGCTCACTTCGGCCAGGGCCAGTTCGGGCTGCCATCCGACATAGCCGTCAATCTGCCCGGTGGTCAACAGCACCGGGAATATGCTCTGACCTTTGCAGTAGATAAGCTCAACCTCGGGAATTTTGTTGTCGGCCTCATTGAGTTCTCCAATTCCTTGGGCAAGAGCAAAGGGAGAAACGATAATAAAAATGATGATCGAATAAAGGAGAAAATGAGCAGCCTTCGAAGTGATCATCGCAAAATATTATGCAAAGTTTTCGTATTTAACGCCGTCGCTTTTTTAATGCAATTGCCGTTCGAGAAGCCATCGCATCGGCCCGGCAAAAGAGTCGCTGAAGCGCAATTTTCAGCGCACGAAGCTCTCAATCAGATCCAGCGACGTAGTCATCAGGCCGCACTGCTGAAGATGATGCGCCAGCAAGCTTGCCCTCTCGCCCTCGGGGTGATAGACCAGGACCTCCCGAGGCGAGATATGCTCGATCATCTTCATCAGGCCGCGGAAATCCAGGTGATCGCTGAGCTGAATGGTGGGATAGGACGTGTCGCGCCTGCCGGTCAGGAAGAACTTGTTCCGGCCTCTGACCTGGGGCAAATTCCAGGGCGTGACCACGTTGGTCGTGCCGCCGTTCAGGGGAACCAGCGGCCCGGCGGCATCCTTCATCAGCTCTTGCGTCAGGACGAGACTTTGCGCATCCATGCCGATCTCGTCCTTGAAGCCCATCGCCCTCATCAGGGCCACCGCCCTCTGCGCTTTGCCGAAAGCATAAGCCCCGAAGCTTGCGCCCGATTCCAGTGCCTCCGAGAACCCGGCCAGGTCGTCCTCGAAGATGCAAGAAGGATCATAAGGATCGCCGTAGTTGGCCTCGGACACAAGAAAATCGCAGTGAGGAAGGGCGCTGTAATCTTTCACGTCGCCGGTAACAAGAATGCTCGCGCCCGTCTCGGTCTGCCAGGAGAAAGCCGTTGAGCCGATGGTGTGGCCTGTGGAATAGGTCTTGATCTTTACATCGTCCACTGTGATGCTCTCACCCACCCGGAAGGTGCGGCCCTTGTACTCCCGGTCATAGCGAATCTCTAAAGCGCGCGCCGTCTCGACGGAGGCCACTGCCTTGGGCGAGAGCATGGCCGATTTTCCGTAGTGGTCGCTGTGGGCATGTGTGATGAGATAAGCATCCGGCTGAACGCAGGCCTTGGGCGCGCGGCTGGTGTCTATGGAAAATAGATGAGAGTCGAAGCGAATGGAGAGATGGGGAGCGCAGCCGCCGCGGCTGTTGATCCTCCTGACCGGCTCAAAGCAATAGTCCATCCTCCACCGGCCACCTTACAACAGAGCATCGTTGATGGCTTTGGTCAACTCTTCCTTGGAGGTGACGCCCATCCACTTCTTAAGCTCCACGCCGTCCTTCTCCAAAATTAGCGTGGGCACCACAAAGATTCCCTTCTCCGTGGCCAGGTCGCCCTCTTTATCCACATTGATCTTCTTAAACTCCGCCTTGTCGCCAAGCTCTGCCGCCAGCTCCTCAAAGATGGGGCCCTGCGACCGGCATGGTCCGCACCAGTCAGCATAAAAGTCCATCAGAACGAGTTTTGCCATGTTTTCTTGTCTCCCTCGCAAGATCCCGGGCATCAACCACAAGGCTTGCCTCAGGGGATTTTGCTATTTCTAGTATATCAAATGTTTCAGATGCAAACAAATTATGAAGTATAAAGTATTAATTTAATATTATTAGTTATAGACTATGAATTGGAAATTATGAATTGCGAATTCAAATAAAGTATTATTTAATTGTATTAAAATCTAATCAGATTATATCAAACTTTACGCCTATCTTGAAGATCTTTCCCGTGGGCAGAATCAGCAGCTTTCGCCCCGTCCTCTCGCCGATCTCCCGCAAGATTTCGTCGATCCGGTCCTCGCGAGCGGAGACCGTGAACCACAGATTGTAGCCGCTCTCATTGGGCCGCAAATAGTTATGCGAGACCTCAGGATATTCGCTCACAATCCCGGCCACCTCATCCGCCTCCTCGACCGGCACCAGGCAAGCGGCCAGCATCCCGGCCAATCCCATCTTGCGAAGATCGAGAATCGGTCCGATCCTCCGAATCAGGCCCTCCTTTTGCAGCGCTGCAAGTCTAGCCATGACCTCCGGCTCGGCCACGCCTACGACATCGCCCAGCTCTCGATAGGGCCGTGAGGTCAGAGGAAATCCTTCCTGCAAAACCGCGAGCAGCTTGCGATCGATCTCGTCCATGATCACACCGACAGGTTGCACAGCGTGTCCGGCCCCAGGAAGTCTCCACTCTCTGCATACGCCCTGGCCCGGCAGCCGCCGCACACTTGCCTGTAGCCGCATTCACCGCATTTGCCTTTGAGTTCCCTTTTCCGGAGCGCCAGCAACACTGGTGAACTCTCCCAGATCTCTATAAAATTCTTTTGCCGAATGCTGCCGACCCGCAGGGGAAGGTAGCCGCAAGGATAGACCTCACCGATCCGGGAAATGAAGACGAAATTTTTGCCGGCCAGGCATCCTCCGCCGCCTCGCCTCCCTTGGCCGCTCTTGGCGATGCGAGCATACTGAGGAGCGCAGGTGACCTGAATTTCCAGCTTCCTCGCCCCACGCTCCCGGTCGATGAGCCGCAAAAGCTCCTCCTGCCGCTCCGCCGAGATCAGGTCCTCCTCCCGTCCGCGACCCGTGGGAACCAGGAAGAAGAAATGAACGGCCTTTGCCCCTATCGACTCGGCCAGGTCGAAGATGCTTTGCAGATCCGCTTCGTTCTCTCTGGTGATGGTAAAGTTGATCTGAAAATCGACCTTGCCCTTCAGGCATTCGATCCCCCGCATGGATGCAGCAAAGCTTCCCGGGCCGCGGCTGCGGTCGTGGCCCTGCGCCGTCGCACCGTCCAGGCTGATGCTGATCCGGGTGATCCCCGCAGCCGCGATCCTATCCGCCATTTCGGACGACAGAAGAGTTCCATTTGTGGCCAATGAGACGCGCAGGCCCCTGGACACGGCATAAGCTGCCACTTCAAAGATATCCGGTCGAAGCAGCGGCTCGCCGCCGCTCAGGATGAGCATGGGCTGCAAGGTCGCGATGCTGTCGACGAGCGAGCGCGCCTCGGCAGTGCTGAGCTCATCCGGCTGCGGCTGTGCCGTTGCGCAGGCACGGCAGTAGCTGCATGACAGGTTGCAGGCTGCCGTGGTCTCCCAGGCTACAATCAGCATTTAAAGCAGGCCTTTCTTCACCAGCAGCTCGGCATTGAGAATGCTGGCTCCGGCAGCGCCGCGAACGGTGTTGTGACCCATGCAGATGAACCGAATTCCCGATCTGATGCGTCCCACGGATACGGACATGCCGTTGCCTCGACCGCGGTCCAGCCTCGGCTGAGGCCGATCGACCTCATCCTTGACGATGATCGCTTTTTTAGGCGAGGTGGGCAGATCTCCCAGGCCCGGATCGAACTCGAGCATGGCCTTTTTGACCTCTTCGGGGGTGGGATTGTCTCTCATAGTCACCCATACAGCCTCGGTGTGGCCGTCCATGACCGGGACGCGGTGGCAGCTTGCCGAGACGCTGAAGTCGGCGTTGACGATCTTCTCGCCGTCGAAGTGGCCGAGAATCTTCTGGGGCTCGGTCTCGACCTTCTCCTCTTCGCCGCCGATGTAGGGAATCACGTTGCCGAGGATTGCCATGGACGGCACGCCGTCGTAGCCGGCTCCGCTCACTGCCTGCATGGAGGCCACGTGAACGCTCTTGATCCCGAACTTCATGAGCGGTTTTAGGGGCAATGTGAACATGACTGTGGTGCAGTTGGGGTTGGTGGTGAGATAGCCGTCCCAGCCGCGCTTCTCTCTTTGCACTTTTATGATATCCAGGTGCTCGTAGTTGCATTCCGGTATGAGAAGGGGCACATCGTCCACCATGCGGTAAGAGCTGGTATTGCTGGCCACGGCGCAGCCTGCTGCGGCAAAAGCGGGCTCTACGGTCATGGCATCGGCTGCCGGAAGGGCCGAGAAGACTATATCGGCATCAACCTCTCGCGGGTCGACGTTGACGACGGTCATCTCCCCGATCTCGGCGGGCATCTCACTCTCCAGCCGCCACTTGGCAGCCACGCTGTACTTCTTGCCCGCGGATCTCTCCGATGCGGCGAGGCTGGTCAGCTCAAACCAAGGATGATTCGCCAGTCCTTCAATGAAACGCTGTCCCACGGCGCCGGTGGCACCTAAGACGCCTGCTTTGATCTTGCCCATTTTACAATCACCTAAAGCTAATCCTAAAGCTGATTCGGGTGATAACGCTACGGGTGTATATATTTCTTCTCCGAAAGGGGAGGAACTCCCGGCAATCTTAAAATGCCGTCAAATAAAAAAATTGGCGAAATTGCATGAGTCCGGTCAGTCTCCGGCACAGGATTTCTTCCGGATTCCATAGCTTGCCGCGAACTCCTTGTTGACGTGAACAACCTCTTCGTTGAAATGCAGCAAATTCTCGGGCACCGGGCCCAGGGCATCGGCCATATCCTGCGAGGTTATCACTGCGCCGTGCGGCACGAATTTGCCGTCGGCAAGCTTGACTCCGATGACCGCAGCAGCGTGGCCGACGAAGCACTTCTTGCCAAGTGTTGAGGCGTGAACCACGGAGTTGAAGCCGACGAAGCTCTCGTCGCCGATCTTCAGCGGCCCGTGAATCACTGCGCCGTGGGCAATGGATACTTGTCGCCCCAGCTCGATGGAGCTTCCCATCAGGCCGTGAAATACGACGCTATCCTGAATGTTGCATTCATCCCCGATGATGATGGGGTGCGCCTCGTCCGCTCGCAGCGAGACGCAGGGAGCCACATAAACCCGTTCTCCGAGGCGAACGTCGCCGATGAGCACGGCGGAATCGTCCACGTAAGCGGTTGCCGAAATCCTGGGCATAATTTCAGTATCGTTCCATGAAGTCTTGGGGTTGGCCTTGAGCATATTAGAACCACCTCCCTCGTTATTTGCCATCATCATTAAAAGAGATTACCATTAAAGATGATACTAAAACATGGACATTTAATATGATTGATGTTTAAAGAAAATAGTTTATTTAATCATAATTGTTGATGTGACAATACGCCAATGATATCGAATTGACTCAAGTAAGAAAAGGCATGTAGCTGTAATTTTCTTAATATTATAATGTATAATAGCCATAATTGCCGCCAAATTTAAATATATGAGAAACAAAATACCGTCAAGCCGTTGAATAATCCTTCAAGGGTAAGGGGCATGGAGGGATTTGCAAGTTGAACTTATCGATATCTATGGAATTTATTGAGCATCTATTAATTTTAAGTAGCGAATAAGAATATACGGATATTAACCAGGAGGGGTTTAGCTATGGCTGATAATATTAAGGTATTAGGCATGCCCGCAGAGTCAGGACGATGGGTCCTGGTCATCGTGGGCATGGTTATTCAGCTTTGTCTCGGTGCCATTTATGCATATGGTGTTATAAGAGTGCCGTTAACTGCCTATTACAAGAGCTTGGGCTTAACGGCAAGCGCAATGGATATGACTTGGCCATTTATTGTGTTCTTATTGTTGTTCGCGCTTACCATGCCTCTTGCCGGGCCTTACATCCAGAAGATGGGTCCGAAAAAAGTGTGCATGGCAGGCGGAGCGCTTGTGGGAATCGGCTGGATCGCCGCCTCATTCGCCACCTCGCCGCTTATGCTCGCCATCCTGTACGGCATTATCGGCGGTGTGGGCGTCGGCATAGCTTACGGCTGTCCAATTGCCGTCTCAGCGCAATGGTTCCCGGATAAACGCGGACTTGCGGTAGGATTAACGGTACTCGGATTCGGATTCTCGGCTGCCTTGATTGCTCCGATAAGCGATTTCTTGGTCGCCAATTATGGCGGAGTGATGAGCGCTTTAAAGATCTTCGGCATTGCTTTCTTCATTATAACCGTCGTACTTTCCCAGCTTCTCGTGGTCCCACCGGCCGGATGGTGTCCCGCCGGCTGGACGGCACCTGCACCAAAACCGGGTGCTGCGGCAAAAGTCGATTTCATGCGCAGCGAGATGCAGAAGAATCCATCATTTTACGGCTTATGGTTATGCTATACCATCGGCTCTCTCGCCGGACTCACCGCCATCGGAATCGCAAAGCCTGTGGGGCTTGAAGTGGCAGCCGGTGCAGGCATGGCAGTTGCTGCAGCCGGCGCGCTGATGACCAGCCTGACCTTCCCCTTCGCCCTGTGCAACGGGCTTGGCAGACCCATCTTCGGGACGCTCACGGATAAGCTGACTCCGAAGAACACGGCAATAGTAACCTATGTACTGATCATCGTGGCCTGTTTGCTGCTCTATACCAATTACACATCGGTCACCATGTACACCATAGCCTTTGCCCTGCTCTGGGGATGCCTGGGCGGCTGGCTGGCTATTGCACCCACTGCAACGGCAAGCTTCTTCGGAATGAAAGACTACGCCAAGAACTACGGACTGGTCTTCACTGCATACGGCATTGGCGCTGCAATCGGCGGCATAGTCTCCGCCCAGGCCAAGGACCTCATGGGAGGCTATCAGCCCTTCTTCCTGATCGTGGCCGGTCTTGCGGTAATAGGCATCATTGTCGCGTTCGTGCTGTTGAAGCCGCCCGTAAAGAAATCCGCCTAAGTCTTTCTTAGGCATCTTTTTATTTTTATAGCTATTTTAAAGTCCGATTTGCCATAATCTTTATTTGTTAAGAATTCAATAATACAATGAAAACAATCTTGTCGGAGGTGCGTTGCCATGCCGGATGAAGAATATAAGATGTTTTGCTGCAAGGATGTAGTGCCGACCTGCGGCTTTGAAGTAAAAGCCAAGACCGAAAAAGAATTGATGGAGCATATCCAGGTCCATGCGGAGAGCGCCCACGGACTGAAAGAGATCAAACCAAGCACGATGGAGAAGGTCAAGGCTGCGATTAAAACCGTTGAGGTGTAAAAGATCGTTTGGTTTTATGCCATTAGAGCAGATCAAATGCTCCCCTCGAAGATCTCCAGACATACACAACAAAATACACACAGACAGACGCGTGCCGTCAATATCCACAAAATCACTGCCAATTAACATTCCAACCTGAGAATCGATATTTGAAAAGTGACTTTCAGGAGAAATTGATTAAAAACGTCGAAACAGAAGTCGTGAAGGGCCATACTGTTAGTGATAATTAGAATGCAGATAATTTAAAATATCATCCAATCCTATATTTTCTTGGGAGTGACATTTTTATGAAATTAAGCGCGGGTTTTGTCGGTTTTGACGGTACCGAAAGCAAGAGGGCAGTTCTCGCCATCTGGCAGACAAAGGAAGCCGAGGGAATCGGCGGTGACCTCAATGTGCTGCTGCGCACGCCTCATGCCAGGGCCAAGACTATGTTGAGCAAATTCACAAGGATGTGCAATGTAAGAGCCTTCATAACCGACGAAAAGGACAGACTTGCCTGGGAAAAGGCAGGAGCGAAGATAGCTGGAGGCTATGACGATTTCTTTGAAGAATCGGACGTAATCGTCGTGGGAACTCCGGAAGGCCAGGAAAAGCCCTATGTGCAGACATCCTTAAGCCACGACTGCAAAACGATTCTGATGGGGGGAGCACACCGGGCAAAGATTCGGCAGGAATTAGCGGAGAGCGGCGTCGAGATACCGGAAGCCGTCAGAAAAGATCTGGGAAAGGAGTTCTTCTTTGGGCTGGAAAACTACGAGCGTTTTCTCGATGACGGCGCAAAGCTGGTTCAATGCACCAGCTGCAACACCACGGGCATGTGCAGGGCCGTTCTGGCGGCAAAACCTCTCGGCCTAAAAGCCGTGATCGGGAACCTCGATCGCAGAAGCGGGGACCCGCATAATGTCGTCAAGATCTCACCCAACGCGATTCAGTTCGGCAGCGGCGCGGGCCATCAGGGGCAGGACGCAAGAACCGTTTTCAAGGACGTGGAATTCTCGGTTCGCGCCAGCAAGGTTCCGACGACTATGCCGCATGTCCACCACCTCAACCTCATCTTCGAGGGCGATCCAACACCCGAAGATCTGCTGGAGCATCTGTCCCAAACCCGGCGCGTGGCGGTAATTCCCTACGAAGATGCAGGAAAGAAGCACGATTGGACCAGCGAGACCCTGGAGGCTTTCGTTTCCGGCTTTGAGAGGCCGATAAGCCCCGAGATCTTCGAATTGCTCTTCTCGGATGCGATAATACCGTTCAAGCTCGGCAATTATACGATCATGCAAACGGTAATGCTCGTAGAACAGATGTCCCTGCCGGTGCCAAACTACGTCGAAGCGTATTTATTGTTCTGCAAGTTCCCGGCATCGCGTGTCCACAGCGCCGTAGACAATGCCCTGGGGGCAGTTCACGGCAGGTGGCCGGATAAACTGCAAACCTGATCGGCCTGATCTCTCAGGCCTAATCTAGGCCTAATCCTTTGTTTCATCCGCATTCAGGTATTCCGACAGCTTGGTCTGAGCCGCCATGCATTTTTCGCCCGGAATCTCCACAGGATAAATTCCAGTGAGGCATCCCATGCATAGATTCTCTTTGGGTATGCCCACTGCTTCCACCAGACCCTTGTGGCTCACGTACCCCAGAGAGTCGGCGTTGATGACCGCCTCCACGCCGGCCACGGTCTTGTAGGCGGCAATCAGCTCCTCGCGGCTGGCCATGTCGATGCCTAGGTAGCAGGGTGCAAGGATGGGCGGGCTGCCGATGCGAACGTGCACCTCTTTTGCCCCGGCTCTGCGCACCATGTCCACAATCCTGCGACTGGTGGTGCCGCGCACGATGGAGTCGTCCACGAGAATGAGCTTATGCCCCTCGATGTTGGGCCGGATGGTGTTCATCTTCAGCCGCACGGCAGTCTCACGCATGCTCTGGTCGGGCATGATGAATGTCCTGCCGATGTAGCGGTTCTTCATCAGGCATTCACGGTAGCTGATTTGAGAGCGCTGGTGATAGCCCACCGCCAGGGTGATGCCCGAATCGGGGATGGGCGTGACCGTGTCCGCGTCTGCCGGGTGCTCCTCAGCCAGATGGGCTCCGATGTTCACCCGCACGTCGTAGATCAGGCGGCCATCCAGGATGCTGTCGGGCCGGGCGAAGTAGATGTACTCGAAGACGCAATGAGCCGGACGGGGCATGCGAGAGAGCTGATAGGTCTTCATCTCTCCCTTCTTGATGACCACCAGCTCGCCGGGGCGAACGTCGCGTATCAGCTTTCCGTTTAAGGTATCGACTGCTGCACTCTCCGATGCCACCATAAAGCCGTTGTCGACCTCGCCGATGCATAGAGGCTTTATGCCCAGAGGATCGCGCAGAGCCAGAACCGTATCTTCCCAGAGGAAGACAAGTGAATACGATCCCACGATCTTTCTCATCAAAGCCCGAACAGCTTCTTGCAGATCGTACTTGAGAAGCTCTTTGACAAAAAGGTGGGCAATTACCTCGGTATCCGAGGATGAATAGAATATGTCTCCCGCCTGCTCGAGCTGCTCTCGAAGCTGGCTGGAATTCACCAAATTGCCGTTATGCGCTACCGCAATAGCGCCATCCTTGTACTTTACGAGAAAAGGCTGAGTATTCTCGATGCACGAGCGGCCTGTGGTCGGATATCTGACGTGACCTATGCCTACCGGCCCACGCAGAATGTCAATCTGAGCATCTTTGAAGACCTCAGCGACAAGTCCCATACCCCTGTGGGTACGAATGGACTTGCCGTCGTGCACGGATATGCCGGCTGCCTCTTGTCCCCGATGTTGCAGGGCGTAGAGGGCGTAGTAAATGAATTTAGCTACGTTATTGCCCGTCTCATTGAAGGAAATACCGACAACGCCGCAGGCATCGTGCAACTTAGCGACCTCTAGTAATCCGCCTTTCTCATCCACTTATAGCTTCTTAGCTTCGAAGAATGGCCAAATCCGCATTTGACGCAAACCTTTCTCTTGAAATTGAACGAGATACTGCCACAGCGTCTGCATCTAATATGCGATTTCTTGTGGCGTCTGCCCATAGAAGGAGTACCTTTCATCTAAAGCACCTCAAGGTGAAATATATACAACATTATCTCCTCGCACGATTACCGTTCCAATCTTGCGTGCGACCGCCCCTTCTGCCACTTCTTCAGTTTTGTCGAGCACTAGGTTCATGTGGATATCATAACCCTGCAGCTCTCCCCTGAATACCCTTCCATCCTTTAGCTTAACGATGACGGGGCCATTCAGTGATTCATTCAGAATATCAAGCGGTCTCTGACCCATTAAACCTCTCTCCAGCGATGATAACCGCAAAAGGCTTCGAACTTCAGACTTGCTCGTTGCATATTTAAACCTATCGGGATACCAGGATAGCATGAAGATAAAATCCAGGCACCATCTCAAGGGAAGCGATGCCAGGAAGGTAACCGCTAGCCTTGAACCGTTCCTTGATAATTCATCTCCCTTGAAAAAGGCATCCTTGGAGATGGCCGTCACAGACGAGGGTGCTAGCCTCATCTTCGTGAATGGCCGTCCTTTGATAATGATTGTGGAAGATCAGCCCTTCTTTACCGTGCTCGGTGCCATTGAACTCAAGCCCGTCAAAAGGCTGGTGACCGTAGATGCAGGCGCGGTGCGCTTCGTCGTGAATGGGGCGGACATCATGAATCCGGGAATCGTCTCCGCCGATCCGGAGATTGCCGCCGGGGACCTGGTAGTAATAGTGGAAGAGAGATACAAAAAGCCCCTGGCCATCGGCAGAGCGATGATACCGGGACCCGAGATGAAGGGCGAAGGAAAAGCAGTGAAGTCGCTGCACCACGTGGGCGACCTGATCTGGAAAGGGCTGGAGGGGTGAAAATGGAAGAGATCGGCGAATTGATCGGTAAGGGTTTCGGCACCTGGAAGAGCAACCTCAACCTCTGCCTGCCCTTTATTCTCAGTTTCTTCGTCTCGATTCTGGTTATGATACCCGTGCTGGTAGCCTTTGCCCTAACGTTTCTGCCCCTGGCGAGCATGGATCTCAATGCCACGACGGCAGAGAATGCTGCAGAGATGCAAAAGCTCATCAACCAGACGCAGGCATCCCTGGAAAATCTGCAAACGGGTCAGATGGCGCAGATCGCGCTCTTCTTTGTGGTGCTGGTGGTGCTCATGTCTTTGGTGAGCGCCTTTTTCACCGCCGGAGCGATCGGCATGGCCAGGAGCGCCCTGGACAGGGGCAAGACCGACCTTGGAGACATGTGGTCTGCAGGAAGGGAGAACTTCATGAATATGTTCCTGGCCACGATCCTGATGGGGCTGTTGACAATGGCTGGCCTGGTATTTCTCATACCGGGAATTGCGCTGCTCCCCCAGCCGCTCGAAGCCGAGCCGCAGGCCGTTGGAGCGCTGCTGATCGGAATATTGCTGCTCATCCTCTATGCTCTGGCGCTCTCGTTGCTGCTGGCGACAACTCCCTACGCCCTGGTTGTGGAAAAACTTGGAGCAGTAAATGCCGTTAAGGCCAGCATCGACTTCTTCCGATACAACAAGTTCGATGTCCTGATCCTCTGGCTGGTGGTGTTGGCCATTTCCATGAGCCTGCAAATGATAAGCGGCTCGCTCTCCGCCGGCGAAGGCATGAGCCATCAGCCTTTGTCGATAATCACGGGACTTGTCAACATCCTGGTCCTGGCCCCGCTATCCAACATCTGGTGGACAAGGCTTTATATGAACAGAAAGGGACTGTTAAAGGTCGATGATGTGAGGGATCCATGGTAAACTTTGAAAATTTAAATTACACTGAGATGATAATCCGTTTCCGGCAACTCAAGCCTATGCAGCAGGCGGCAATTGTCGGCGTGATCTTCTTCGTAATTAACACGCTTTATTATATTTTGCTCATGAAACTCGGGCCGGTTGAATCGGCCAGCATGGCTATTTATTCCTCCATCATATTCATGGTGGTATATTATTTCACATCCGTCTTTGTGATGAAGAAAAGCGTGCAGATAGCAAACCAGTCAAAGGGTCCCAAGAAGGGCTTGAGAAATAAGTAGACTAACGAGTAGGCTTATTTGCTGCGGCCCCTTCCGATCAAACTTTTCCAACCAACCTTTTTTCGGCTGCTCGTCCCCGGCTGCACGTTTTCAGTCTCTCACATCTGCCACGGGTATTCTATCTGTTCTCCCCACATTTGCCGCCTCCTTGCAAGCGCTTCCTTTGGCTGCGGGCCAAAGTATAAGTCGGACTCCGCCATAATTTGTTCCCTGAAGGGTTGAATTGAAATGGAACTGAAAGCAGTAAAGATGAATATTCCCGAGGGAGCGAACCTGGTTTTAGGGCAGAGCCACTTTATCAAGACGGCTGAGGACATCTTCGAGGTCATGGCAGGCCATGCACCGGGAGCCAAGGTTGGCCTGGCCTTCTCCGAGGCCAGCGGCGACTGCCTGGTTCGCCTGGAGGGAAACGATGCCGATCTAATCGAAGCCGCCAAGCAAAACTCGCTCAATCTCGCCTGCGGCCATACTTTCGTCCTGCTCATGAAGGGCGCATTTCCCATAAATGTCTTGAACGCCATCAAGGAGATTCAAGAGGTCTGCGCCATCTTCTGCGCCACAGCCAATCCCCTGGAGGTCGTCGTGGCCGAGACGGACCTGGGGCGGGGCATCATGGGCGTCATCGACGGCTCTTCGCCCAAAGGCGTCGAGGACGCGGAGAAGGTCAAGGAGCGGCGGGCGCTGCTGAGGAGGTTTGGATATAAACTATGATCTGGCAGTGCTAAACGGTCGCGCGTTCACTCCGACGGGCCATAAGACCATCGACATCTGGATCAAAGACGGAAAGATCGCAGCTTTAGGCGGATCGCACCGGGCTGAAGAGACGATCAATTCCAGAGGGATGCTGATCCTGCCGGGAGTCATCGATGCCCATGTGCATTTTCGCGACCCAGGACCGACTCACAAAGAGGACTGGTTGAGCGGATCGCTGTCCGCTGCAGCGGGAGGCGTCACCACGGTCTTCGATCAACCCAACACCGATCCGAGGACTGTGGATGCCGGGTCCTTCGAGTTGAAGCTGGAGCTGGCCCGCCACCGCTCCGTGGTCGATTTCTGCATCAATGGAGGCCCCAAAAATCCCGGAAGCATCGAGGAGCTGGTTTCTGCCGGAGCCGCAGCCATCGGCGAGATCTTCACCTACGAGCACAGCGATCAGAGGCTGCAGGAGATCCTGGCCGAGGTAAGAGAAGCGGGAGCGCTGCCGACCATTCACGCTGAAGACGGCCAGGTAATCCGGGAAAAGATGGCACACCTTAAAAACATGCACGAGCCGGAGGTCTACTCCCAGGCCAGAACCCCTCTGGCGGAGGGCGCGGCCATCGAGAAGGCGCTCGCCTGGGCGGAGCGGCTGCACATCTGCCACCTCAGCACGGCCCTGGGACTGGAACTTGTCAGAGAGGCGAAGGCCGCAGGAAAAAAAGTGAGCACAGAGGTTGCCCCGCATCATCTCCTCTTCAATATCAAGGATTACCGCAAGCAGGGCACTTTTCTGAAGATGAACCCGCCCCTGCGGGGCCAGGCGGACAACGACGCCCTCTGGGCGGGCCTGCGAGACGGAAGCATCGATATCCTGGCCTCGGACCACGCGCCGCACCTGCCCGAGGAGAAGAGGGACGACATCTGGGAGGCTCCGGCGGGCGTTCCCGGCGTCGAGACCATGCTGCCGCTCATGCTCATGGCCGTGAAGCGAAACCTGATCGGCCTGGAACGACTGGTGGACGCGCTTTCCGCCAGGCCGGCGCAGATCTTCCAACTGGCGAATAAGGGCTCCATCGAGATGGGCAAAGACGCCGACCTGGTGATTGTGGACACCAAAGCCACCAGGGAGATCAAAGCGGATCGGCTGCACAGCCGGGCGGACTGGACGCCCTACGAAGGCCGGGAAGGGATCTTTCCCCAGATGACGCTGGTTAGAGGCGTTGTGGTTTATGATGGTGAGCTGGAAGTGCGCCCCGGCTTTGGCCGATTCCTGGGGAATGCAAAGGGTTTTAAGAGAACAGGGCCTAAATCAATGGCATGAAATCGGATTCCGCAGGCACAAGCGATCTGGAGCGCATGATCGGAAAGGCTGCCGTCGAGGCGGCCAGAATGTCCAACCAGGCAAGCCAGGCAGCCAAGAAGATCCTGGGTGATGTGACCAGCGAGATGGGTGAGGCCAGAGGCTACGATTATGCGGCCATCGACCTTCTCGATACCGATGAAGAATTGATCGCCCTGGTGGCCCTGCCCGGTGCCGCTAAGGATAAAATCGACCTGAGGATAACGGAAGACAGCCTTTTCGTCGAGACCAAGGCCAACCCCATGGCCGGAAAGTATCTGCGCCGGGAGATGAGCCCCATCGGCCAGAAGAGAGAGATCAAGCTGCCCGCGGAGATCAAGCCGGAGCAGGTCAAGGCCAGCTTCAAGGACGGCATCCTTGAGGTTCATCTGCCCAAGCTCGTGGTGATTAACGCTCAAAGAGTGCAGGTCGATTAGTGCACTAGATTTGCATTTAATATTTTTTTTGCAAAAAGCAATGCGCGGGTAAATCAATAATTTAAAATCAGTTCTTCGATTTCGGAATCTGTAAAGCCCAATTGATGCATAACTAATTTTGTGTATTTTCCAGAAAGTTCGTCCTTGGCCATTATCACCGGCCTATACACATTCCCATCTTTTTCCCGCTCAAAGATAGCGTGGATGGTTCCGTTTTGCCGAAAAAATCTGGCACCGCCTTGACACAGAAGCTTGACGAACTTCTGACTTGACATCGGTGGGATTTTCTTAGACACTGGCACAAACCTCAAAGGTTATGCTCTCGGAATAGACCCATTCAGATGAAGGTCTCACGCATTCGACGTCGTCCATGAGAAAATCTCGGAGAACAGCCAGGGGAACAGTCTTTATTTCGCGCTCCAATCCCTCGTCCTTCATATAGGCAAGATATTCATCACAGGCTTCATGCAGCATCCTTCTCGCGTCTTCTATGCTATCGCCCTGGCTGCATACATTGATCTCAAGGCATAGAGCCACATATTGATCTCCAGTTTTTTTTATTATTCCAGTGAGTTGCATGTTCCGTTCCGCCTTAATCTGAAATATCAGATATGTAGCAAAGGATGTGCAGAGGGATAAAACCTGCGATGCGCTCTTCGGTAGTGTACCTGATCTATGTTGTTGGGCTCAGAATACGTAACAGTAGCCATATTATTTCATAAACCAACTTTGAGGAATTAGTCAAGCATAAATGATACTCAAGCATCCTGGTTATGCGATTCGCAGAGAGATATATCAACGTGATTAAGGGAGACTACTTTGCTGGATCAACACAAATGGTGGTAGACTACCAGAAATCGATCGTTGAAGAATCGTTGAAGAATAAAAATGAAACATTGGAGCCGGGATCTCAATTCGCTCCGTCCAGGCTCTCCGTCGTCACCACCCGATAGCTGTAGTCGATGGCCGTCTTCTGCCGCGGCAATAGCTGCAGCCGCCACTTCAGGATGGTGGCCGTGGTCTCGGCGGGCTTGGGGGCGACATCGATGACCTCCGCTTCTTGGGGCAGGGTATCGGTAGCTTCCAGCGTCGCCGTCCGGTCCAGGTTGCTCTCCACCTTCAGGTGATAGGTCCAGGTTTCCACCGTCTCTTTTACGGTATGGTTCCGGCCGCCGGATGCGAGGGACCGTATCTTCTCCGTGATATTGTAGTCCAACAGCTTTCTGGCAACCTTGAGGTCGGCAGACGGGCCGATGACGAGAGTAGCATTGGTCCCGGATGCGGTGTAGGGCATATCGATGGTGGAGACGTAGTCGTCATTCCTGTAGAGCTGCGCCGTTCCGGCCGGCCAGGGGTTCGTCATGGTGTTGTTGGCCCGAATCTCCTCCACAGCAGGCCCTTCCTCCTGGCTGTAGGCATCCCAGGCGTAGACCCTGACCAGAGGTGCGCTCTCCTGGAAGAGTGGGAAACCGATATCTTTGTCCTGGGCCAGATCCTTCCTGCCGTCCAGCTCGAAGATGTAGAGCGTCTCCAGCTCGCCGGTGGATGGCACTTGTGGCGCTGGAGCCATATCGTAAGCCTCGGCGCTCGCAGTTTCCGCTGCATATCTCTGCTGGATCTGCACAGCTTTGTAGACCGGCTCGACCGCAGAGGGCAAGCCGGCTACCAGCTTGAGGCGCACATCCTTCAGGTCCTCTCCGCCGCGATTGCGGACGACTGCATTGGCATTTATAAGAACGGAATCGTTGGTAAGATGCAGATCGTATCTGGGCTCCCAGGAGCCGGCGCTGTGCATCAGATAGCTTAATGCAAAGTTCTGCGGGCCGGATGTGGATATATTGAGAGAATAAACCGGATTGGAGTCGTAAACTACTCTCTCCACGCTGGCGTTGCTCACGCTCAAGAGAACTGTGCTCTTGTCGGCTGAATCAGGAATGTTGACCACGAACTTATGCTCGCCGACGGTGGTATCCAGGATTCCCGTGCGCTTTGCCGCCACCAAGCCGTCCGGATAAATGGTAACAGAGTCCACAGGCAAAGTTATGGCTGTGGTGGCCTCGACCCCGCTTGCCTCGTCCGAAGCGGCGAAGGCCGGAGCGCACAACAGCAGCCCCAGAAGAATTACAAAGAACTTCATCATTTAATCCCCGTTACTGTAATTTCAGGCAAAGATCTTATACTTTCCCGAAAGGTAGATGGAGTAATTTGAGGGACGGCAAAATAAATGACGGAATTGCTGCACAATGCCGGCTGTTTGTTGCAGGAATGCTGATTTAGAATTATAGGCCGCTCAGCAGCCGCCCGTGCCGATCGATCTTTCCTTGCGAGATTCTGGTGGAACTGATGCGAACATTATCCTGCGCCAACTGATATTCAATCACTGAGATCTTCAGAGGCTTCAGATTTTTCTTATCCCTCAGCCTGTTGATCCTCTCCGCCATGGGCAGGGTCTCCGGGGAAACGACGATGTAATCAAAATCCTCGTAAATCGATGATCCGCACTGATCATCCAGCTTTGTGATCTTGGCATCATCAATGCCGAAGCATCTCAAAATAACTGCTCTCAGGTTCTTCTCCCTGATGGAAAAATCCCGAACAGGTCTTGTCCGGCTCTCTCGGGCCATGTCGTTGGAGGTGAGGCCGATGACCACTTCTCCATCCATTCCCAGCTCATAAGCACGCTTGAGCAGGCAAATATGCCCGTCGTGAATGGGATCGAAAGTGCCTCCTACCGCAACTCTGGCCATACAATTGGCCGCAAATGAGGGAGCTATATAAGTACCTGGCGGCCTAGACGCGCCGCCCCCGAAAGCGCTCCAGGATTTTGGAGGCAATGCGCCGCGAGCTGCATAATTCGCAGGTTTCCTGGGCCTCGATGCGCACAATGCGGGGATGAAGGCCGCGCCGGGAAAGCTCCGCTTCCAGAAAAGACGGATCGAAATGCTGGTCGAAGCCCAAAGTGATCACATCGGGCTGAAGCTTCTCGATGGTGAGAAAGACATCCTTCTCTTCGCCCAAAACCGCCCTGTCCACCGGCTTTATGGCCTGGATCATCTTCAGCCTCTGGTCCTCAGGCACTATCGGCTTGGGCTTGTGGCGCACGTTCACATCCCTGGCCACGATCACCACCAGCTCGTCTCCCAGGGCCTTGGAGCGCTCCAGGTAGAGAACGTGGCCCGGATGGAGCAGATCAAAGGTACCTGTGGCCACCACTCGCGTCATAGCTCAGCCTCGCGTGCCTCATTGATCTGCAACTGCAACAATCATCCCGTCGATCATCCCGGAATTCATCAATCGAATTCGTCATCGAAGTCATCGTCAAAGCCGTCATCCTTGAATTCCACATCCAAAATGGGCAGGTCCCGCCGCAGCCCTTCCACATCGTAGCAGGCCCAACTGGACAGATCGAAGGGCGGCCCCACGATGATGTTGTAGTCCCCGGTGTGAGCGAAGAACTGGATGTCCGGTCTTGACGGCATCAGGACGCCGGATGGGTGGCTGTGCGCCGATCCGACCACCTGCATGTTGGGAAGCATGTAGAGCCGGACCAGGGCGCTCATGCGGGAGGACTCGGTACCGGGCAGAATGAGAACCTCGGTGATGATGTCGTCCTCCGCTTGCAGAAGCCCCGCGAACTCCATAGGCAGGGAGGATCGGGAAGCCTCCAGGATGAATTGCAGTGTGTCTCTTGCGATTCCTCGAACCTTTTTCTTTCTCATGCCGCCTCCAGGGCGCGAAGATGAATGCAGTCCCCGGCCAGGACGCGGTGCAGCCCATCCCGGCTCTGGATCATGAGCGCGCCGTCCTCGGCCAGGTCCACCGCCCGGCCCAAAAGGTCGCCCGAGACAGAGCTGATGCGCACCTGCCGCCCCAAAGTGATCGAACGACTGCGCCATTCCTCCCAGATCTCTTTGCTGTCCATGTGCCGGTATGATTTCTCTATCTCCAAAAGAATCTTCTGGATAAGCTCGGTGCGCGAGACCCCGCGTCCCAGTTCCTGCCCTAGAGACGTGCTTCTCCACTCCGCCGGATAGCCGGATACATCCACATTGGCGTTGATGCCGATCCCGACCACCACGTATTCCAGCCGGTCCACCTCGGCGCTGACCTCCATGAGAATGCCGCAGATCTTCTTCTCCTCGATCAAGAGGTCATTGGGCCACTTGATGCCCGCCGCCAGGCCGTACAGGTCCGCCAGGGCTTTGCAGATAGCGACGCTGATGGCCATGTTGATGCGATAAGCCCGATCCAGCGAGATCTGCGGCCTGAGAATCAGACTCATCCAGATGCCGCCGGGAGGAGATGCCCAGGATCGAGAGAGCCTGCCGCGCCCCTGCGTCTGTATCTCGGCCAGGATGACCGTTCCGTCATTGGCCGTTTCATCGACAGCACCGCAATTGGCCGTGCCTTTAACTATGCGAGCCCCGCAGTTGGCTATGCGGTTAATCGCATCACTGCGGCATTCGCGGGCAATGGTTCTGGCCACCTCGTTGGTGGATGTGACCTCCGAGAAGCAGCGCAGATCCTTTCCGAGCCACTGGGTTTTAAGGCAGGACCAGATCATGTCTGCATCCAGGATGTCATAATTGCCGGCCAGGCGGTAGCCCTTTTTGGTGGAGGATTCGATCTTGTATCCTCTCTTACGCAGGGATCGGATCTGTTTCCACACAGCGGCACGGGAGATGCCCAGGCGGGCGGCCATCTCTTCTCCTGAGACCCACTCGCCTGAGTGCAAAAAAGATAGAATTTCCTCTGCCGCCACTCTCAGCTCTTCTCCCCTGCCTTCTGCTGGCTCAGATAGGCACCAACGGCAGCCGATATGGCCGCAACCTGGCGGTTGTCGGCTCCGAGCGCAGAGGCTAGAGACTTTCCCTTTTCATAGTCTTCCGCAGCCACGGCCTTGACGGAATCGACAATGTTCTCCTCTTTGATGAAGTGAGTGTTGATGTCGCCGCTCCTGAACCGGGCATTTCTCAGAACGGCTTTGTGGAAGATGATGTTGGTCTTGACGCCAACGATGATGTACTCATAAAGGGCGCGCTCCATCCTGGCGATAGCTTCCTTGCGGTCCTTGCCGTGAGCTACGAGCTTGGATATCAGGGAATCGTAGTAGGGCGGGATGACGTAGCCGGTGTATACTCCGCTGTCCACTCTTATGCCCGGGCCGCCGGGGCTTCTATATCTCTTGATCTTTCCGGGAGACGGGGAAAAGTCGTTGAGCGGGTCTTCGGCATTGATCCTGCACTCGATGGCCCAGCCGCGAATCTTCATGTCGCTCTGCTCGTATGCCAGCGGGTAGCCGGCAGCGACCAGGATCTGCTCTTTGGCCAGGTCCACGCCCGTGACCATCTCCGTGATGGGGTGCTCGACCTGCAGACGGGTGTTCATCTCCAGGAAGTAGAAGTCGCCTCGCGAGTACATGAACTCCACAGTTCCGGCGCTCACGTAGCCGATGGCTTTCGCGGCCTTGACGGCGATGGAGCCCATCCTCTCGCGCAGCTCCTCGGTCATAACGGGCGAGGGTGACTCCTCGATGAGCTTCTGGTGGCGGCGCTGGATGGAGCACTCGCGATCGGAGACGTAGAGGGTCTTTCCCTTTTTGTCGGCCAGAATCTGAAACTCGATGTGCCTCGGCTCGGTCAGGTACTTTTCAATGTAGATGGTGTCGTCGCCGAAGGCGTTGCGGGCTACCGACTGAGACGAAGTGAGGGCTGGATGCAACTCCTCGCGGCTCTGCACGATCTTCATGCCGATTCCGCCGCCGCCTGCTGCGGGCTTGAGAATAATCGGATAGCCTATCTTCTCCGCGATCTCGGCTGCAACATCCGGGTCGGTGATGCCCTCCTCAATGCCGGGAACGATCGGCACTCCCGCATCGAGCATGGTCTTCCTGGCGGTGATCTTGGAGCCCATAGCATCGATGGCGGAGCTTGGCGGTCCGATGAAGACGATGCCGTTCTCCTCGCAGGTGGCGGCGAAGTGGGTGTTCTCGGAGAGGAAGCCGTAGCCGGGATGGACGGCCTGGGCACCGGTCTCCAGGGCAGCCTTTACGATGTTGTCGATCTTCAGATAGCTTTGGGACGACGGAGACGGCCCGATATAGACAGCCTCGTCAGCGTATTTGGCAAAAAGGGCGTTTTTGTCCGCTTCGGAGTAGACGGCCACAGTGGAAATGCCCAGCTCCCGGCAAGCCCGCATCACCCTGATGGCGATCTCTCCGCGGTTGGCGATCAGGATCTTGTTGAACATCCCTGTGGGAGAGGAGGTTTTAAGGTAAAAAGCTTTGCAGAGGATGGCGAGGGAACGGTTTCAACCATCGAAACGGCTTTGCGCGGAATATATTTTACTAATTGAGAATATTATTAAGGTGAAACATTTATATTAGGAGCCAACCATTATGCAGTAGGCAAGGGCCGAATACAGCAATCATGAAGGGAGATCAATATCATGGTGCAGGTTAACATCGCGGTAGTAATGGGGGTGCTCATAATACTGACCGGCATCGCGCTGGTGGGAGTGCAGGTGCTGGAAAACGGCGGTCATCAGATTGAGGATAATCACAGCTTCAAGCTCATCGGAGCCGAGGCGGGAGCAACCAAGTTTCAGGTGGAGACGACCTTTCCCGGCGTGCCCATGATTGCTCTGGGAATGCTGCTGCTCATCATCGGTGCGATCATGTCGCGCGGGGCATGAAGTAACTCATCATTTTTCACCGCGAAAAAAAAGCGCGCGGGGCCGGGAGGTCTCAAGCATTATTGACGTTCAGACCCGGCCCGGAATGTTTGCCTGACGGCAATGCTCGTGCGTCGATCAAACTGGAGGCAGCCAATCGATGCCTTTCACAGGAGTTGTCCTCCAGGGATAGAATGCCGCTTTGCCTGTGCCTGCAATCTTATCACCCGCACCATCCGCAGCCATTCCCAAAATGGAGTCTATAGCTCCGCCGCCTGGCCCGTCCTCAGAGCCCCAATAGTTGTATCGGGCGTCTATTACCGCATTGCCGTTATTCATGATGCCGTCAACAGTATTGCCGACAAGGTCGTTGTTGTTGACATTGATCGATCCGACACTTTGTTCCGAATAAATGCCGTGATCCCAGCCGGATAAAGAATTTTGCTGAATGTTAATATTCGCTTCGTTTGATGAATCCAATCCTATGCCGTAGCTATTGCGCCACCCGCTCGACAGATAAGATGCGTCCACCATTGTGTTCTCGAATATGCTAAACGATGCTCCTTCCGGGGAATTGGAGATATCAAGACCGTCCCGATAGGCAGGCAAGCCCGCTTGCGGTCCCAGGATGTACAAATAATTATAGGCAAATTCATTGCTGCCGGAAAGACCGTTCATTTCCACCACACTTCCAAAAGATGCTGGACTATCAACATACAGGTTGTTCCCGCTGAACACTATGTTTTGGGAGTTCTCGATCTCTACGATTGAATCCTGATCCGTGCCGGTGCTCATAATCTGGTTGTCCCTTATGCTGGCCCCGGCCAAACCGTTGGCGTAGATGGCCTGATACGATCCGGCATCGATGGTAAATCCGCTCAGATCCACAAGGGTTCCCGGTCCCTGAATAGTTATGACTGGAGATAATGTCCCCACATGGCGAATAATCGTTGATGGAGCATTAATTCCCGCGAGTGTGATCGATGTCCCTATTGCCAGGTTCTCCTCATAGACGCCTGCCGCTACATTGACCGTATCTCCATTAAGTGCGGCGTCTATCGCATCCTGAATCTTGCCGTCAGAATCTACGTCAAACGTCACTGGATTGGAAATTGCACTCTGGCCACTGTTTGTTCCCGCCTGTGCATTCAAGCCGTATGTAGAATCACAATTCAATACACGGTGATTCGTTTCCTGATTTGCGGTCACAGTGCTTTCGAATTGGCCGGTAATCCGTCCCTCCTGCTCGGTGTTTGTGGATATGTCTGCCGACGCACCGATGTTGCCCTGAAAATTTCCCTGGATACTGGTAGTAATCTGACTGTTATCTGATGAGGATTCGGCATGAGTATTTATAGTCGTCTCGCCGCCGGCCTCAATAGATGAAGAAGTATGGCTGCTGCCCGTCCAGGCATTCTGCACGGTCTCCAAATAGCCGGAAAGGACGCTGGAACTCAATCCCGTTAAGGCATTGTCGTTTGCCAGCTCAAGTCCCGCCATAGCAGAGCTTCCTGCAGCGAAGATGCTCTGTGTCGCATACAGGTATCCGGGAGTTACAGTTGCCGTTCCGCTCAGAGTTCCCGTTGCATCTGTAGCGCTGAATTTGGCGCTGCTCGCGTGTCTGCCACCGGAGGCGGTCTGGCTGGCGCTGCCGCTCCCCGATATTGAAACCGTCCTGTGGTCTTCAATCCCAAGGTTTCCAAAGCAGACAGTAGCATCCTCTGAAGCCGAACCATCATCTTCCAGGTCATAATCGCTGGAAATGGTCACACTGTCGCCGCCATTCTCTGCAGAGAGTGCAACATCCAGACCCGCGCAGGTTCCCGGCAAAAATGCCAGAACCGTAAAGATGATCAGTATCTGTATAAAATCAAAATTATATAACTTTAGCTTTATTTTTTATCCCTCCCATCGGCAATTAAACAAAATAACCCAAATATATGTCTTTTGGCATCGGAATTTTTTTATCGCATTGGTCAATTTGAGCGACTCATGTCCATGCGGGAAATGCATGATTGCGGCATGCGGCAGACATTGCCCGCCTGCATATCCTAAAGAATATAAGTCTAGAAGAGAGATGGAATGGCATGAAGCCAAAGGTGCTGACTCCAGAGGAATGCAATGCTGCGCTCACCAATGAAAAGTATGGCCGCCTTGGATTATGCCTGTCCGACAGGCCCTATGTCATTCCCATGTCCTACGTCTTTCTCGACAACAAAATCTACCTTCATTCCAGAGGAAACGGCAAGAAAGTGGAATATGTGACCGGAAATCCGAACGTCTGTTTTCAGGTGGACAGCTTAAAAGACAATCGCTGGACCAGCATTATCGCTTATGGAACGGCAAGTCTCTCCGATGACATCGAGACCAAGATGAAGATGTTTGCGGCGTTCATGGGAAAAGAGATGAAAGGCCACGGGGGCAAACAGTTCAAGCGCGAGGATCTGGAGAAGATGCCCATGACCATCTGGGAGATCAGGATTGAGGAGCTGACCGGCAGAGAGGGCATCTGGTAGCGATGGCTGCGATTAAGTGGACGGAGAAGTACCGGCCTGATACCCTGGCGCAGGTCCTCGGAAACGGCAAGGCGGTTGAGGAGCTGCATGCCTGGGCGACGGCCTGGGAGCAGGGAGCGCCCATCACCGGAGCCGCCATTCTCTACGGCCCGGCGGGAACGGGCAAGACCTCAGCGGCCCTGGCGCTGGCGCGCGAATTCGACTGGGACATCATCGAGATGAACGCTTCGGATGCACGCACGGCGGGCATGATCCAGAAGATTGCCGGACCGGCCTCACGGAGCATGACATTTTCCGGAAAGCTGCGCCTGGTCGTCCTGGATGAGGCCGACAACCTGCACGGCACTGCCGACCGGGGCGGAGCGGCGGCCATGCTGAAGCTGGTGCGTGATACCCGCCAGCCGGTTCTCCTGATCGCCAACGAGTACTACGAGATCGAAAAGCCCCTGCGAGATGCCATCAAAGGCATCCAGTTTCGGTCTGTTCGCTCCACCACCATTGCCCAGGCCCTGCGGGAGATCTGCAAAGCCGAGGGTGTGGCCTGCGATCCGGATGCCCTGATGCTCATCGCCGAGCGGGCGGGAGGCGACATGCGCTCCGGGATCAACGATTTGCAGGCGGCAGCAGAGGGCTCGAAGGAGCTGAAGCTGGAGGACGTGGCCACGGCGGAGCGGGATGTCAAGTCGTCCATCTTCAAGGTCCTGGAGGTCATCTTCAAGGGCGAGAAGGCCCGCGAGGCCCTGCAGGCTTCTTACGATCTGGACGAGAGCCCGGAGGATCTGATCAACTGGGTGGACGAGAACCTGCCGCTGGCTTACCAGGGCCAGGACCTCTGGCAGGGCTATGAGCAACTGGCCCGTGCCGATGTCTTCTTAGGCCGCGTGAGCCGCAGGCAGAATTATGGCATGTGGCGCTACGCAGGCTTCCTCATGACGGGCGGCGTGCAGTCGGCCAAGGCGGCGCGCCGGCACGGCTACGTGGCCTTCCGGCCACCAAGCAGGTGGCGGCGGATGGGCCAGACCAGAAAGGCACGGGGCATTCGAGACTCCGCGGCAAAGAAGGTCGCCCGGCGCTGTCACGTCTCTATCAGCTTTGCCCGAGCGGAGCTGATGGATTTCACCGGGATGCTGCTAAAGGACAAGAAGATCGCAGCACCGCTGGCTGCAGAATTGGGGCTGGACGCGGAGGAGATCGCCCTTCTGCTCGGCAGCACGCCGGCCACCAAGAAGGTTCAGACCATCTTCGAGGAGGCAATGAAGATCCGGTCTGCTGAGGAGATCGAGGATATCGAGCTGGCCTGGCACGGGACCGCGCAGCGCGCGCCCGCGCCTGCGCCGCAGGCGCAAGCGGGCACGGAGATGGCGGACTTTGCCGGGGTGGAGATACCGGCGACGGAATCCAAGGCGGCTCTGCCCCAGATGACGGAAAATGTCGAGGCAAAAGCAGACAGAATCGAAGCGCCGAAGACTGAACCCAGATCAACTGAGACACCGGCAGCGGCCAAGCCTGAGGGACGCAAGCGGGGAAGGCCGCGAAAAGCGAAGGCAGAGGATGAAGCGGTGGGGGAGACGAAGACGGCAACGGCGGCAAAGACTAATGCCGGAACGACGGGGAAGAAGCAGAAGTCGCTGTTCGACTTCTGATTTTCCGATTTAGATATAGGAATTATGGGCAAAGAGGGCTTCGACATTATTCTAAGCGCGGGTGAAATTGGCTCTAAATTAGACATGATAAAAGATAATTAATTGATAAAAATTAGGAGATGTTGCTAAATGGTCGAAGTTCCTGAAATAATGAAGGATGATTTTTGGGATAAAATGGATGAGAATAAGAAATTTTTAGCCTACGACCTAGATAAATGCGCATATAAAAAAACATATGTTGCATATATAGATATATTAGGATATAAAAATTTAATAGAATCTCTGCATGATGATGCTCCAAAAATTATATTTAAAATTGTACGAGATGCAGTCAAATTTAATGAAGGATTATATAAATCAATAAAGTTAATACTCTTTAGTGATAGTCTGATCATATGGAGCACGGGTGGAGAAGATATAGTCAATTTTCTAAATCTTGCGAATGTGGTTAATATAATCCGAGAATCATTTATTAAGGCAGGAATATTCATCCGAGGTGGGATTTCTTTTGGAGATCACTTTGATTTCGAAGATATAATAGTAAGTCCGGCACTTATAAGGTCTTATTTAATAGAATCGAACTATTCGATATTTCCGAGAATCATAATTGATGATCAAATATATAAAAAAGTAATGTCTGAATTTATTAGGCTTAAAAATGGTGTCTCAGGAATTCCATTTCAGGGCATGTTCCGCATTTTGATTCCTGATGGATTTTATAGAGATTTTGATGGCAAATATATATTGCACCCACTTCTGGGAATAAGTGGCGTATATTTTCTATTTAGCGGAATAGGTGATTGGTTGCCTGAGGATCAAGTAACTGATGAATGGAAAACAGAACTAAGAAATTCTGGATTGAGCGATCTTCGACGCCACAGAGAGATAATCATAAAAGAATTATTCAGAAATTGTAATGAGAGGGAGAGAATAAAAGTTCAGTATCTTGCTAATCAATTTAATAATATTCTCTTAAATTTAAAATCCATAGATGCCCCCGATAGAGAAAATCTAAAAATACCGTTTAGCATTTAACTTTATCATATATTTTTATAGATTCTGATATACAAAAACAATCTCGTTCTGGCTCCTGCCCGATTCAATTTATTCCTGCCAACTTCTGCTTCATCCCAACTACTACACCGCAAACTATTTGTATCCATAACGACTAAATAAGTAGTTTGCCGCTTCACGCCATGATAGGGTGGCGGGCGTGCCGTGGGCTTAACATACCGATCATGCTCTGATGACAAGAGTGATTGGCGGCGTTTGCTCCTTTCCGTGGAGAGCACGCATTCCAGTTCCTAGGACTGGCCGACCAATGCTTCTTGGTGCAGGAGATGCATGCCTTCGTGGCGTGCATTCGGATAATGGAGCCTGTGAGGCAGAAAAACTCGGCGCTATTGAAAGTTGCGCACCATAACAGGTGCAGTAATCTGCCGGGCGATCTCGCGCTAATACACGGTCGGGGCGTGAAGCGGCACAAAACCGAAAGGCAGAGGGCGAGCATGAGGCCCGCACTGTAATGGTGTTGGGGTTCCAAGAAAGTTTGGGCACCGTGTGTATTCCGGTGCTAATGCCGCCTTAGGCAAAAAAAGAATCGCGGTTTTGGGCAGGGTCAGACCGTCACTTCGGTGATCGAGGGTCCCTCAGAGGAGGGCGCTATGGATTTAGCGTTGACCTGCCCGAAGCTCGATGCTCGATTACACTGCTTTTTAGCATTTTTGCTTGCATCTTTTTAGCTTGTGTTTTGCGGTCTGCATTTATGGTGTTTTCTTGCATTAGCTCTCGGTAGCCATCCCTGGCCCCCTTTGACGAGTGGCGAAATGTTTAAATATCGACAATTGACTATGCATAGTATGGCAAAGGTCCGACACCTATTCCTTCCCTCCTACATCCAACGACTTTTGCCTACTTCCTAATTCCTAATCACTTTCTCATGCCGTGCCTGTCGGGCTGAATTGTGATGGTTCGCCGATCAGGTCATAATTCCATACAGCAGCTTAAACCAGTTGCTAGTGACATCAATCGCATGGAATCGATGCGGCTCCATGACCCAGCTATGCTGATACCATCTATTGTCGACAAAAAGTCCAAATCCGGTGCAGATACGATATTCAGGATGTGCCTGAACATAGCGGATGGCATTGGAGTAGCACTCATGCGGCTCTCCGGAGATGGACCTGGCGGAGACGCGATAAAAGCGACCATCCTTGAGCATTTCTGCCAGGCGGCGGGGCTGAATATAGCGGTCATCGACTACGGCATCTGGCGCAAAACACCTCGAACGCAGTTTGGCGCGCAATAGGGACCAATTGGGATCTTCAGTCATAAATTATCATTGATATATTAGTAATAAAAGCCACATATTATTTAATTAAACTGCTATCGACGGTTTTATTCAATGCAATCTTAATTTATACAATGTTATGCAATCTTAATTTATACAATGTTATGCAATCTTAATTTATACAATGTTATGCAATCTTAATTTATACAATGTTATGCAATCTTAATTTATACAATGTTATGCAATCTTAATTTATACAATGTTATGCAATCTTAATTTATACAATGTTATGCAATCTTAATTTATACAATGTTATGCAATCTTAATTTATACAATGTTATGCAATCTTAATTTATACAATGTTTTGCAAATTTTTATTTATACAATTTAATATAATCTTAATTTATTTAAATCATAATAATTAATCACAATACCCGATACACTCAAATCTGCAAAATAGTTTTGCAAAAACCTGAAGTTGAATTGAAGCCTTTCGGCCTCAATCCATAAATCATGCCGATTAGTACGTGCTGAGTTCTCCCCGGAAGAGCATCTGCTGCAGCTTGGGAATATTGGCCAGCCAATCGTCCAGGATCTCGATGGCACCGGCTTCCACCGTCTTTATGTCCACGCCTTCTTTGGGTACGATCTGCACGCTGGCGATGTGCGGCTCGTCGATGGGCTTGCCGATCTGCGAGAGCATCTTGATGTAAACCTCATCAATGCCCGTGACCTCGGCGGCGATCTGCCTGGCAGCCTCAGTGGAGAGCAGATTGTAGATCTTGCCCACATGGTTGATGGGATTCTTGCCGCAGGTGGCTTCCAGGCTCATGGGTCGGTTGGGCGTGATCATGCCGTTGGCGCGATTGCCGCGGCCCACAGCGCCGTCGTCTCCCATTTCGGCGGATGTGCCTGTGACTGTGATGTAAACCGATCCCTGCTCCAGGTTGTCGGCTACGTTCAACTGCGCGTTGACCTTTCGGGGCGTGAACTGGCGGGCGTATTGGATGACATGCTCCACGATGTCGTTCTTGGTGTCCGAGTACTCCTTGAGATTGGCCACGTACCTGTCGATCATGGCACAGGCGATGGTGAGGTTGATGGTGTCTCCCTGGCGCATGCCCATAACCTTGATATCCTCGCCGATGGCCGGGATGCTCTTCTTGAGCCTCATCAATTCGCGCTCGGTGTTGTAGACGATATTCTCGGTCTCGGACAGCGGTGCATAGCCGACGCCGAAAGATGTGTCGTTGGCGCTGGGGATCTTCCGGCCAAAGACATCCCGCAGGTCCGAGGAGCCCATGCCGATCTTGGCATCGAGGATGACGTGGTTGTTGACATCAAGGCTGGAGAGCGACTCCCCCAGGAGCTTGCGGGCCGCCTTGATGGCGATGGTGTCCACGGGAATCTCCTCTTCCTTGAAGACCCTGGTGGCGCGCCCGGTCAGGAGGATGTAGAGCGGGCAGATGACCTCGCCGCCGCCAAAAGCCGGATGGGACCTTCCCGCCACGATCTGCGTCTTGTCGGTGTTGTGATGCAGCACGGCTCCGAATCTATCAAGGTACTCCTTGCAAAGGGCGCGGCTGATGGACTCCGCCAGGCCGTCCGCGACACTGTCCGGGTGGCCGATGCCCTTGCGCTCTACCAGCTCGATCTCCTGCTGCTCCAACGGTCTTTGATTGAGGCGTTCAACCTTGATATTTCTCTTCATGACCTTTCCTCGAATATGATATCATACAGCGTTATGGATTTTGGAAGTTCTGATCCTAGAAGAAATCAATTGACATATTAATGCTTTGCACTTGTGGCAGCATAGTTCGTGTCCAAATAAAATTTAAAAAATTAAATTGTTAGGCAGACTCGCATGGAATTATTGCCGCATCTTATTGCGGTATATGTATCTTATTGCTATATCGATTACTGCGTCAAGCCTACCTGCCACTTGAGCATTCTCTCTTCCACTACATAGCGGAAGGAGCGGTCGATGATCAGACCCAGTAAGCCCAGCATGACAATGTAAAGCAGCACATAGTCCATCTGGTGCAAATAGTAATAAGACCAGATCTTGTAGCCGAGGCCGGATGTCGAGACGCCGAACTGCTCGGCTGCCACCAGGCACATCCAGGCAATTCCCATAGCAATTCTGATGCCTCCGGCGATAGAGGGCAGTGCATAGGGAAACGCCACGTACCTCACAAGATCGATGTCCCTCGTGGCTCCAAGGACCTTGGCCGACTCCACGTAGACTCTGGGCAGGCTGCGAAAGCCCGTGTAGGTATTGATGAGTATGGGAAATACAGCGCCCACGAAGATGATGAAGCCCGCCGCCTCATCGGTCAGACCGAACCAGACGATGGCAAAGGGGATCCAGGCCAGCGGCGGTACGGGCCGCACGATCTCCACGATCGGGTCAAGGATTCTGTCTGCTGCTCTGAACCAGCCCATGCTCATGCCCAGAGGCAGGGCCACGAGCAGCCCGCCCGCCATGCCGATGATAAAATGCAGGAGGCTGGTGGGCAGGTCCTCAGTCAGTATCGTCTCCCACTCCTGGGAAAAAGCATCCACGACCTGCAGGAAGCTTGGCAGCAGCAGCGTATCGTTCACCGCTGATGCTGCAAGCTGCCAGGCTACGATCAGGCCCAGGATCGAGAGCGCTTCGATTCCGCGCCCGGCGATCAGATTGCCAATGATTTTATTGCTAATGCCTTTGCCCATGTCGAATCCTGGCCCCTCAAACCCTAAGCCTTTGCCTTCTCGAAGAAGCTGGTGTCGAACAGATCCTCTTTGGTGAGGGAGTTGTTGATATAACCAAGCTCCTTGTCGATCTTGGCGTATTCCACGGTTGACGGGATCTGGACCGACGGGTCGCTTACCCACTTTCCGTCCCATTCCTTCATGGAGGTCTCGACGACGGTCAGATTCTGCTTGGTCTTCTCGGAGTAAATCTTCGCAGCCTCTTCCGGATGAGCATTTACGTAATCGGTGGCCTTGATGTGGGTCCTGAGGATCTGCTCCACTAAAGCCGGCTGCTCCCGTATAAGTTTGCCGCTGACGAGCAGGCTGCAGCAAGCATGATTTGGCCACATCTCGCCCGACTGGACCACAGTCTTGCCCTTTCCATCCAACTCAATCTTGGCGGGGGATGGATGAGGCAGGAAGACGCCGTCGACCTTTCCGGCTTCAATTGCCGTTACTGCTTCTCCTGGTCCCAAGGCGTGGAATTTGATCTTGGATACATCGACTCCGTTTTCATTCAGCCACTTCTTCATGACGATATCCTGAATGGACCCCGCCGGGAAGGTAGCGATGGAAAGGCCCTCGACGGACTTCGGTTCACTGTATGCCACGTCCGGCATCACGGACAAGTCGGAGCCGTTGATGTTGACGGCAGCCACGATCTTGGCATCAAGCCCCTGGGAGATGGCGGTGATTGGTGGAGCCGTTCCCACGTAGGCGATATCCAGAGCACCGGCAAGCATGGCCTGCATCTCGGGCGGTCCGGACTGGAACTCCTTCTCTTCGACCTTGACTACGCCAAAGGGCTTGAGATCCTCTGCCCACCAGCCTTTGGCCGATGCTACCATCTCAGCGACCTGGTGGGTGCTGGGCTGGTACCCGATGCGCAGCGTCGTAATGTTCACGGGTGCCTTCTCCTCGCCCGTAGCATTTCCCTTATCCTCGGGAGTGGAGATGCAGCCCAGCGACATTATAACCACTGCTGCCAGTATCGCGAAAAATGCGAAATTCTTCAATACGATCACCTGTGCCGATTTGTCGTCATAGTGGGAAATGATCGGTATAAAGCTGTTTCCCACCATCGCGAAGTATTTGCCCAAAAGGGATAATTGCGTTAAATCCCATTACAAAAGTAAAAGCGATTGGCGAAAGACGTTTCTAGCTGAGGGATTTGTTATTGTGCGCAATGCTTGCCTTTGATGGCCACATGCAGTGATCGGATCAAATAAAATCAAGTGAATCCAATAGTATAAATCCTCCAGAAATCCGGCACAATAATGCCAGATTATTAACGATAGATCATCAGATAAGCACAAAGAGACAGATGTAGATGCAATGCAATGTTAGAGCTGGATGAACTGGAAGTAGATGAAGCAGACAGATACAGTGAACTCCTCCCGCGCCCTGAAGGGCGGGGACTTCTCGCTTCGTCCTTCGCAATCCTACAAGTTAAAGGAACGGATGGAGTAGATAGATGAACTAAAGGAGCAGACAAAAAAGGCAAACGAATTAGGTAGACGAATTCGAAGCATACGAAAGATACAGGTTCACGATGAAATCATTCTCAGAGATTTTAGACCGAATCAAGCATGGTGAGGCATTGGTCCTGACTTCCCAGGAGGTCGGGGAGCTTGTTGAATCAGGCGAAGAGGCAAAGCTTGCGGATGTGGATGTCGTCACCACGGCTACTCGTGCGGTGATGAGCGGAACTTATGCCGTCCTTTCATTTCCGGTGGCGAGACCCGGAGCGTTCCTAAGAGCAAGAAGGGCTTGGATCAACGGTATTGCCGCTCATCTCGGGCCCTGCCCCAATGAAAATTTAGGCGTCCTGGATCTGATGGTCTTCGGGACCGCCCACAGCCGCGACCGACCTAATTATGGCGGCGGCCATCTCTTCCGTGACCTGGTGGAGAAGAAGCCCGCCCTGGTCGAGGTAGAAACGGACGACGGAAGGAGCATTCAGGCCGAGGTGGGATTGGGCGGGATGCCTTTTGCCCGGCTTTGCGGATCGCGCCATGCCTTCAAGAACTATTCCGCGTTTGTCAATCCCGGCAAAGAGCCCGTCTGCACCATCTTTCATGCCCGCCCATTTGAGCCCGACCTCGGCGGAGCAACCTTTTCGGGCTGCGGCCAGATCAATCCCGTCAAGAACGATCCGCTGCTGGAAACGATAGGCGTCGGAACTCGCATTCTCATGAACGATGCCGAGGGGTTTGTAACCGGGACAGGAACCCGCTCCTGTGCGGATAGGCCCAACCTGACAGGATTTGCAGATATGCATTTCATGAAGCCGGAGTACATGGGCGGATTTATCACGTCTGCGGGGCCGGAGTGCATCTGCTCCTGGGCTGTGCCCATCCCGGTAACCAGCGAGACTGTCCTCAGGGAAATTGCCAGGCAGGATGGACGGATCGCGCTGCCGGTCATGGACGTAATTGCCCGGCAGCCCCTCGGAGAGGCGGACTACGGCCAGGTTTGGGACGGAGTGGACCTGGATGTGGAATTTGATCCAAAAAAATGCCGTGGCTGTGCTCGGTGTTCCGTCGAGGCGGCCTGTCCCTTGAAGGCCGTCCATTTTGACGGCACGGCGGCGAGGATCGATGAGGGACTATGCTTCCACTGCGGCCTGTGCGCCACAGTCTGCCCATCGGGAGCCTTCCGGTGCCGTCTCGGCTCCATCCGGCTGCAGACATGTCGGGGCACAGCAACCGAGATTCCCGTGGTCCTGCGCCAATCCGACAAGCTCGGGGCCTTGAGGCTGGCGGATGCTCTGAAGAACCGGATACTCGACGGCTCTTTCGAGATGACGGGGAACGTGCAGAGCATCAGCCATCAGAGATAATCAGGCAAGTGGGAAGACCCTTGCCGACCAACACCGCAACACCATTTAGGCGGCGAGAATTTGGCGGTGAAATGATCGCGGTCGATCACACCCGCCACCTCACCCCGGCGCGGCTTACATTGCTCATTTCGGATGGCCCCATTTTGCGCTCTATTCTCCACCGGAATCTCCGCCAAACCCTGCATCTATATCCGCACCGCTGTTTGTGCCGTCTCCAGTCGCAGCCGACCAGCTATTTGCATCCCCTGCGCCGTTATCGCTGCCGGTCTCGCTGTCCTGCGCGATATCAGCACCGTCACCGTCACTCTCATCGCCCGGGGTTTCTGCATTAGCATCAATTACATCTTCGTAAGACCCGCCTTCATCAGCCAGGTTGATCGTTTCATCCGCCAGACCATCCTCATTTTCGTCTATGCTGATGGTCAATGCATGTCCCTCGCCCTGCCAGTTGGCATAGTCCACAATCATGACGGCACCGGAGAGAAGCGAAATGCCCTTGTGGCTGAATACCTCCGGACCCTTCTTGCCAAGCTTTGCCACAGTCAGATCGTACAGCTCTTTTTCAGCCGTCTTGTTGCCGGTCCCGGCATCAGACCCAACCAACAGCATTCCCAAATTGCGCTCGATGGCAAGGTAAGTCCTCTCATCCGGCGCATCATGCTGTTTTTTGGCGCTGCTTATATTTTCGACACTCATATTTGCGACATTTTTTGTGCAGTTCTTTGCTACCAGGAACTCAAAGGCGGTTTTATTCCCGTAATTTGTTCCGCCGCGAAGCAGGGGTGTTTTATCCGCCGCATCTGGCGCATCTGCCGCTGAGCCATAGCTTACGGCCTGATAGCCGTCCTTTTTCGAATGGAATCTTACCAGATCTCGCCCTGCGGATTCATTGAGAACGGCAAGGCCCAAAACCTCGGTGTAATAGCCCGGACCGATGGATGTGATACTTTGCGCTTTCACTTTTTCCAAATCAGCCTGATCGAGGGAGACGGTATAGTTGATCCCGTGAGGCAGCATCAGGAGATAATCGGATGTGTTGTTTTTGCTTCTTTGCAGATCACCTGCATTTCGGGATATGGATTTCATAAACCAGTGCACTTCTGAGCCGGGGATCTCATTGACCACAGTCCCGTCCTTCAGGCGACCGAGCCTCCTGCCCTGTTCGTCCTTGATCAACATATCCGCTCCGCCGTCCTGCCAGACCTGAACGCGCCTGGACAGGGCAGGCGAAGAAGTCTGCTCTGATGATCCGCCGTCCGCGCCTTCATCCAGGCAGAAGTCGCACTTCTGCTGCACCAGCCGGTCGTTGGTGCCCGTGAGATTTAGGTTGTGTCCGGAGTATGCGCTTGATTCATCATCGGGATCGGAGGAGGTATCATACGTGAATGCGTTGTCGTCGGCATCGACATTGATGACCTTGATCTCATCCGGGTAATTGTTGTCGTAGACCAGTATCTCGTAGAGATTGTCTCCCGCATCCTTGATAGCGAACGGTGTGACGGCATGGCTGCCGCTGCCGTCTTCTTTTGCCACTCCTGCCGTCCAGGAGTTGGTTGCATCTTCTTCATCAGAGAATTCCTCAGTCAATGCCTTGAGCACCTGTGCAGGCCCATCCACGGTGACATTTTCGGCAGGGTCGGTGCATTGGGTGGCCCACCAATAGGCGATCTCCCGTTGGAGAGGCTCATTTTCTTCGATAGATAGTTCATGAGTCGTTGCGCCGCCAAATTTCTGCGGGTCCAAAATTCCCAGGAAGAAGAGCAGGCTCAAGACCGCCATGCCTTCGCAATGCCCTCCCGTCATTTCTTTATTATTCTCTTCCATCCAGCGCCGGGCATTGGGCAAGAGGGTGCAATCCGCATCTCCTGAGCATACCTGTTTGCCGAAGAGCCGCTGCATCTCAACCTCGGTCAATCCGACAGATCCGTATTCGTCGCCGTAATTCTCAAAGGCGAAGCCGTCGGCGTCGGGACGAAAGCCGCTGTCGAAGGCCAATAAGCCGGCATCTTGGGATAGGCGCGCATCAGAAGACGAACCGTCCGAAGACGAGGTTATGCCGAATGGATATGCAGGACCTGCGCTTTCGGCAAAATCACTGCTTGCCGAGGGATTGGGGAGCCAGTCACACAGGGCTGTGGACGTCAGAGAAAATGCCATCGTAAGAATAGACACAATCAATAGATAAACCCGTTTTTTTCCGTCTCTTTGATTCATTTCAAATCCCTCATTTCAAAACTATTTTAAAGCAATTATTTTAAAATTTTTGACCATTTCCACGATCCAGGCAATACCCGGCCTAGACAGATAGAATTAATCAATGACAGAACAGATATAAAAATTTTGGTTACTTCTGCAGACTGTGGAGCCCATAGATTTTCTCTTCAAAGTGCAGGTGGCCGATTGCACTCCTTCATTTGCGGGAGGCGTTGATGCAGCCTTCGCAAATCGGGATAGTATCTGCTGAGGCGATAAATCAATCACGGGAACATCAGCGTTTCCGATCTCCACTTTCACTACCACGACGCCGTCCTCCCGGAGGGCTCGCGAGAAGCCTTCTATGTCCGTCACAGTCCTCGCCCGGGCGACTCCCGCTCCGTTCGCAATCTTCTCCAGGTCCGTGCCAAGATGCGTGCAAGTGGGCTGAGAGCCGGTGGAGCCGTAGCAGCAATTGTCCAGGACCGCCAGCAGATAATTCTTGGGCGCGTGGTGGGCGATGGTGGCCAGAGTTCCGAGGTTCATGAGCACTGAGCCGTCTCCGTCCAGTACTATCACGCGGCGCTCCGGGCGGGCCAGGGCCAGGCCCAGGCCGATGGAGGATGCCAGGCCCATTGAGCCGAGCATGTAGAAATTCTCAATCCGATCGTTCACCGCGAAGAGTTCCCGGCAGGGAAATCCGATGTTGCATACCAGCATGGCGTCCTGAGCCTCCGCCGATGCGGCAGCCAGGGCGATGGCCTCGATGCGCTTCATTTGCCCCTCCAAAATTCCAGGTCCAGTAGCACGGCCACCGGCTTGCCTTCATTTGCCGCCAGGCACCAGGCGCGCTCTACCGTCTCTTCCGCATCGGATGGCGTGGGCGAGGAGAATGCGATATCCATTGTGTCCAGCAGCCCGGCAGTGAGCCTGCCCATCGGCATCTGCCCAACCATCGGCTCCCCCGCGCTCCCCCGGTGGCTGATTATCATGAGCAGAGGAATTCCATAGAGCTGATCCAGCGATGCCAGAGCATTGATGCAGTTCCCAAGTCCCGAATTTTGCATGAGCAATGCCGGCTTTCGCCCGCCCATCCAGGCCCCGGCGCACAGGCCCACGCCCTCCTCTTCGCGAGTAACCGGCACATGAATTACTGCCGGATCGCCGCTCACCAACGCCAGGAGCTGCTGCAAATTGACGCACGGCACCGAGGCGGCGAAGTCGATGCCGGCATGCTTCATGCCCCGGTAGACGGCCACACTGGGATTCATCATCTACTGATTGTGATATGATTCCTAAAATCCTTTTGCATGGGATTCTGGCGAGATTTATCCGGTTAGGAATATACTATTAATTAACAAGAAAATATAAATCCTAAAAATTACGCAGTACTAAAAATAGGCAATTCAAAAATTTAATTAGGACGATATGAATGTCATTTACCCTGATCAAAGGCACATTCCATGTGAAAGGCTACAGCCCTGACGGCGACTCTGTCAGATTTCTAGCTAAAAATTCTGATAATTGGAAGAAATTATCCGGCCCGGCGGTGGGCCTGAACGCACTGCAACATGCCCAGCTTCGCATCGAGGCTGTGGACGCCCTGGAGACGCATTATGCGGGCCACCACCAGCCGCTGAAAGAAGCAAAGGCAGCGGGTCGTTTTCTTCTCTCGGCCCTGGGCATCCGTGATGTTGTCTGGGATGGACCGCAAAGCACTGTCGTCAGCGCAAAAGACGGAACAGAGGGATACATCCTGGCCCGCACCACAGAGAGCAACCGCCGTCCAGTGGCCTTTGTATTCGCCGGAGACACTGAGGAGAAAGACGGAAAAGAGGTGCTGCTGGACGCAAAGATGCTGAAGGATAGCCTCAACTACAAGCTGGTGGCGAAGGGCCTCGCCTATCCGACATACTACAACGGGCTCTTCTCAGATCTGCGCATGACCTTTACCGATGCCATGATCCGGGCCAAGTCGGAAGGCAAAGGCGTCTGGCCGAGCGACAGGACCAACAGAGGATTCTCGGTTTCCGATCTGGCCGCGCTCACCGAGAATATAGTAATCCTTCCCAAGCTCTTCCGGCGAATCGTGGATTATATGGGTGCGGGCGGCAAGATCGACGGCTTCAAAGATCATCTCATGAACAACTGCGACCCGCTGGTCAGGATCAGCGAGGCCCATTTCACCAGGCTCGATGCAGTCGTCGAGGTGAAGGGAGACGAGGTCAAATTGACGGAGCCGCCGGAGAACCTGATCTTCGTGGATAAGGTGCTGTGCAAGAAGAGCTGATGCGGCAAAGAAATGAGGCGAAAAAATTTGAAAATGCTCAGCAGGACGATAAAATATCGGCGTAAATATCGGTGCAAATATCGGCATGAAAACAGACCGCCAATTTAGAAATAGTTCAATTATTTATCCTAAGAGCACTCAAATATAATCATGCCCATCCTTCGAGAAGATAATGATCTGCGAAGTGCATTGCAGAACTGCCGCACCATCTGCGTCGTCGGCATCTCGCCTGATCCTTACAAGCCCAGCTACTTCGTATCCGATGTCCTGCAAAGCCGCGGCTTCAAGCTTTATCTGGTAAATCCGAATTATGCAGGCAAAACTATTCTTGGCGAAAAGGTCTATGCCTCCATTCGCGACATCCCGGACGAGATAGATATAGTGGATGTATTCCGCAGGCCGTCCGCAGTTCCGGCTTTGGTCGAAGAGGCAAAGGAAAAGGGCTTCAAAGTCTTCTGGATGCAGCCCGGCACCGAGAGCCCTGAGGCCATAAAAAAGCTGGATCGAGAAGGATTTCGCGTGGTAGCGGGGAGATGCGCCAAGATTGAATCTGCGAGACTGCTTTAGTCCTCTGCGCTTAACCAGTTTGCCGCAAAAATAGAATGCTGCCGCAAAAATATTGCAGCATCATTGCCGCATCATTGCCGTATCATTTTCATCTCTTTGCAGCCTTTTGCAGCACCGTCCCCCGGGCAATCACAGCGATGTTGCCGCCACAGGAGAAATGAGAATTGTCTCTCCAGCCGGTACGTCTGCCGCCGCAGCAGCACTATCCATATTGATGGACGCTTGCAGCAGGCCCTCCGAGCTATTCATGACCAGCCACTCTCCGCGGGGCACGTCGCTGTACGTTATGGCAAAGGCGGCATTATAGCTCTGATTGGCCAGCCGTATGTTCAAGGGACTTCCTTTTACAATTCCTGCCTCGCCCGCCATTTTGCCGGGAATATTGGTTAAAAGATTGCCGTAGCTGTCGATATGAATAATTGTCCCCGTTAAGCCGGACTCATTTATGCCCGGCTGCTTCACCGAAATCCTGACCGGGTCATTTACTGCCGGGCCGACCAACTCCGGACGGACTCCTCCGGCCAGCCGGGCGGCCACAGGACCCGAAATATAAAAGCCTCGGAATGTTGCCGATTCCTGCTCAGGACTCATCAGGCTCTTATTTGTTATCAGGTACGCATGAGATAAGCCCAGATCATCCATGACGCCGGTGAACAGACCGTTGTCTGGCCCCACGAAGAGCTTGCCGTCGTTGGACTTTAGGACGATAAAACTCAGATTCTCATCCGATCCGGGATCAACCTCGCAGACAAAGACCGTCCCGGACGGATATCTCTTCGCTGCTTTGGCGAGGATGTATGAGCCTTCCGCGATATCAAACGGCTTGATCTGGTGTGTGATGGTGGAGATCCTGACGAGCGGATTGGCGCTGTAGATCGAGCCTTCCAGGGCACCGGCGTAGAAATCATTCGTGCCGAAATCAGTGAGGGTAGCCACCAAATTTTGAACGGACGTTGTGATATTTGCCGCTTGCTGCGACAGGGAGGCCGTTGCGGGAGAATATGCTGCGGCCACCAGGAGAGCCATTAACGCAACTGATCGGGTCTTCAATCATAATCCCTTCAATCGATTTTTCCAAACCAAACGCGCTTCAAGGATTGAAGAAAATATTAAGCTTTTGGAGAAAAAAATGCCCTGGAGTTCTGCAAAGTCTTTATATTAAAACAGCCCAAATAGATGCAAGAACCAATCGTCAGTCAACGGATAAATGAGGGGATCATTTTGAAAAAAGAAGATTTCTTGAAGCTGATAGAGGGCTGCCCTCTTCCGGAGAGCTTCGACCAGCATCTCCTGGATCATGCAGCCGAAATGTTCGGAAAATGGGGAAAAAGCAGTCATTTGGATGAGAAGGAGCACCTCTTTGAAACCTTTGGCCTGGCTTCCAAACCGGATGACAGCAATGCCATCAAGATGGAGAAGATCGCACTTCGCTGCGTATGCACCAAGATGATGGACAGCAGTTTCAACAGGAAGGATGCAGCCACGATAATCAAAAATTTTAATAAGATAATGGAACCGACGTATAAATGGGTATAGGATTAAGCCCTTGCCCTCCAATTTTCATATTATTTCTTTTGTGATCAGGATCTGCTATTCGTATTGGTTTTGAGCGCATCATTTGTTCGTATTATTGTTCGCAGTATAATTATTGTAAATTAATCATATTTTTCATCAAATATCAATTGGCTAGACTAGCAAGCACTTGCTGAAATGTTCCATAAAAATTAAGAATATTCCAAAATTTAGCACTTTTAATGGACTATTATTCATCCGATATCCTCAAATAGGCTGAACATGATCAAGAGCCTATCGGCCCTGTATTCATATTCGAATAAAAGAGGTGGACTTCATTTGTCAAGCGAATTCAATAGATCAGTTCGGGATTTAAATCATATTGCCAGCATTGAAGATGCCGTGCAGTGGTGCGCCCGCGAGTCTGCCGATGTGGAGTTTTCCGATAACATCGGAGTGCGGAGAGTTTGGGTGAAAGTGACGGGTCATCCGGTGGTTGTGAGAGAGACGCTGGTGGAAGCCGTAGACGTGCTGAGCGAGATAGTGCGCAAACGCAGATCGGAAGAGTGCCAGTATATCTGGTAAAAAAACAATAATATCACATAATAAGCATACACCCCACATCCCGCACGTCCTCTTTTAGCTGTAGTATTTTTCGCATTTTGCGCCAAACAACCTAATAATACGGTCTTGCTCCTCATCGATATTTATAATTTCACGATGAATAGTTCCCCTTGACTCGATAATTGCCTCATTTATATTTCTAAGCCTTTGGAATATCCATTTTAGA
>Ga0074198_1000380_pt1 | contig 49756 bp, 56 predicted proteins | sample EPASupsiteSAE323_FD_64527 | JGI IMG/M metagenome (GOLD analysis project Ga0074198, IMG submission 64527) | Bioremediated contaminated groundwater from EPA Superfund site, New Mexico - Sample SAE3-23 | ecosystem: Environmental > Aquatic > Deep subsurface > Groundwater > Contaminated ... | reverse complement strand
GAAAGAGCTTCAGACGAAGGTAGCGAGACGTGAACTTTATACATGATTAGAATGATTAGCCGCTTAAGGGTGGATCAAAATCGGATTGGCGTGAGGGGTCAAATTCGAATTGGCGGATACACATTGGAAAAGACTACGCACCACTAACCTTGTTGAAAGGATAAACAAGGAATTAAAACGCAGAAGCAGACCGGTGGGTGCATTTCCAAGCGATAGGTCCTTGATGAGGCTCGCTGGGTGAATCATGATAAATATTAATGAGGAGTGGATTACGGGTAAAAAGTATCTATCGATGGACGAGGACTAAGTATTGTGTAGGATACAGGGTGTCTGTGAAATTACAGCAATTTCGGGACACTACCCGCGATTTACTGTCAGGATGCTTACATTCATCTCTGTGGCAATGATTCTGGAGCGGATGTTATTGGTTTTTGCTCTGATTATGTATTTAACCTTGGCAGCTGTCAGCTTTAAAACTTTGTTCTTTCTGCCCTTGCCCATACCGCCTTGAAGTGCATGAGTATATAAATGCCAAGCTTTTAGGACTCTACAGATTATTAAAAATCCCAAAGACTAATTATATCAATATCGCCAGTAATGCATAATACGCTCCTGCAATCCTTAAATTTGCCATTATTCATCCAATAAGTTGCAAGCTCCTTCAAGGATGTGATCCAAATCTCTTTCTTATTTGCCTCAACAATAATTTCTTCTAAAGCCCCTAAAGCAAATGGAAGCCTTTCAGGATGCAATTGAAGCACGAAGGAGCCTCCTTGTTCATATGATTTGCATAGAATTTTAGACCAGATTTTTGCAATCAATCTTTGGTTTTTGATATTCAACCTATCGATTAGCATTTCGTCATCGGGCAGTGTGACTGGAATCCTAACCAAATTATTCCACATATATGGTGACGAGATATTTGAGCTATTGCAGTTATATAATTTTTTGGCCAAATTATACGATTTTTTTCCCTGCATAATATAATGTTCTGGCACAATATTCCAAAGAATTGAGGCTGATGAGTCATAGATAAGATCATTTTCTTTTATTGCTTTCAAAGTATCATCATTTGCCTGAAGGTAAGGACCTCTGAACCCATAGGGTCTTATGCCAATATCTTTGAATAGAGCGACTGCTTTCGTTATATGATCGTTTTGAAATTTTGCGTTTTGTTTTGTATAATCAATATGAGTATATCCATGGACTGCAAATTCTACATTCGCATCAGTTATATTTTTGATGAAATCGGAATGTTTTTCCAATGTTTTGGCAGTTATTGGAAATGTAACTTTGGCGTCATTTTTTTTAATTAAATCAACAAAATCTAATATATTTTTTGTCATTTTTTGAGAAGTAAATCCATACCGATCAAGATAATTAGCACCTCTGCGTATTGTTTTCTTAAAGCCCTTTGTCTTTAGAGCATGGAATACAGAAGGCATTAACTACTCCAGATATCCCCCAGATAGGAGGACTACAATTGAAATTACCACCTCAATTGCGTATATGAAGACTACCACATCCTTCTCATAGACCTTCCCATTCAATCTATTAAGAGCTGCAATCGCCAGATGTGTGATATCATATATCTTATCATAGGGCTGATCGAGGCTTCCATCTTCGTTCACCTTTGCGAAGGCCTCAACATCGAATCGCATTCTCAATGGCAGGATAAAATCAATTGCATAGGGCAGGAACAGTATTACAGCAATCATCTCCATTCCCCCAAGGATCGCCACGCAAGAGATAAGTGCCCCCACCGAGTAAGTCATCGTGTCCCCTGGAAAGATCCTGGCAGGATACCAGTTGAAGTATAAAAATGCCATTAGAGATCCGGTCATTATAACGGCCAGAGCGACCGCATTTGTCCTGCCATTTGCAGTCCCTATGTACCCCAGTGTTGATAGTATTATTACACCCATCCCTGCTTCCAGTCCATTGTATCCCGCTAGCATGTTGTAAGCATTCGATGCACCTATAATGCCTATGGGTACTATCAGCAGCGGATAGAGGATACCACAGTTCGTGCATCCCACAAATGGCAAATTCATTGTTGTCTGGTTCACATTAATTACTACAATAGGTATGGCTACAAATATCGTTAAGAGAAGCTTATGCCACTGCTTCAATCCTGACTTCCATCCAAGAATATCATCCACGACCCCGATGAAGCAGGCCATGAACACAGTGCAAAGCGCAGCAAAAATTGGCGTATGGGTCGAAGCAGGCTGGTAGATAGTATGTAGTCCGATATAGGCTAGAATCCCTAATGTAAATCCAAAAACCACACACACTCCCCCCATCTCAGACACCTTCTGCTGTTCCGGTTTGTTCATATCCAATCCAGTGATTTCGGCTTCTTGTGCTATTCTAATCCACTTGCGAGTTGTAGCCCATGTCGCAACTAGGCTAACGAGAGTGCAAAAAAGAAGAGACATCTCCATTTCGTCTGAGTACGTCTTTCCAACGCATATAAAGCTTTTCACATGGATTCTGCGGGGTATTTTACATCCTTTATTGCTTCAAGGAACATAGGGAGTATGAGCACTGGTACAATTCTTGCAGGCAAAAGCTAGCCATGACCATGCAAAACGCTCTACCCCCGTTCCCTGGTGATAAAAGCGGTCTAGGTTCGGTCCACTTCTGCCTTCACGAGCCTGTGCACCTCGGCTGCGTCCGCCTTGCCACGGGTCTTCTTCATGACCAGCCCTACGATGAAGTTCAGAGCCCTCTCGCTGCCGGCCCGGTAGTCCGCGACAGCCGCCGCGCTCTCGGCTAAGGCTTCCCGCACAGCTTTTTGCACAGCATCGTCTTCGGCCTTGCCTAGCCCCAGAGACTTCACAATCTCGCTTGTCGAGTCGCCCTTTTTGTCAAGCAGAGTTCGAATGATCTGGACAGCCCCATCCTCGGTGATCTGGCACTTCTCAAGCATCTGCACAATATCAATCATGTGCTCTTCCTTGAAGCTCTCGATTGTCAGATCCCGGTAGTTCAGCTCTCCCTTGAGCACATCGGCAATCCAGACGGCTGCCAGTTTGGGCGAAGCAGTCTTTGCCACGGTCTCGTAGAAGTTGGCCAACTTGATCTCAGATGTTAAGGATTTGGCATGATCATCAGCGAGACCATACTGCGCCACGAACCTCTCCCTCTTGACATCAGGCAGCTCAGGCAGAGTTGCTTTGATTGCCGGCACCCACGAAGCGATTCGCAAGACCGCTAGATCGGCCTCAGGGAAGTATCTGTAATCGTGGGCCCCCACCTTGCTTCGAATTGAGACTGTGATGTTTCTTATCTCATCGAAGTGCCGAGTCTCCTGCACCACCAAGATGTTTCGCCGCTTCAGATTCTTCTGTCTCGTGATCTCGTAGGATAAGGCCTTCTCAACGCCCTTGAACCCCGAGATGTTCTTGACCTCGGTGCGGTCTCCGCCCTTCAGGGAAATGTTCGCGTCCACCCTCATTGAGCCCTCCAGCGAGCCGTCAAAGACATCAAGGTACTCAAGAATGCTCTTGAGCTTGTCCAGGAACGCGCGCGCCTCCCTGGGCGATGTGAGGTCCGGTTCGGTCACCACTTCCAAGAGTGGCATTCCGCAGCGGTTGTAGTCCACCATTGTGTACTTGGCCTTGTCAATGGTTCCGGCATGCACGAGGCGTCCAGGGTCCTCCTCCATGTGCGCCCGGTTGATCCGGATGTTCCTCTCAGCCCCGTCGTCACCAAGAATCATGATGTGGCCGTTGGTCGCCAGAGGATAGTCGTACTGGCTTATCTGGAAACCCTTGGGCAGATCCGGATAGTAGTAGTTCTTCCTGTAGAAGAACGTCTCCTCCTCGATTTTGCAGTTCAGGGCCAGGCCGACCTTGATGCCGTACTCCACAGCCCTTTTGTTGATCACAGGCAAGGAACCCGGCAGCCCCAGACAGACCGGACAGGTATGGCTGTTTGGCGGTGAGTTATGGTAAGCTGTCGAGCAGCCGCAAAACATCTTGGACTTGAGCCTGTTTAGCTGGACATGAATCTCCAGGCCTATGATGACGTCTTCCATCTAGATCACCTCCGGTTTTGCCTCATGAAAGGGCGTCACCGCTTCAAATGCTTCAGCGGCCCGAAGCACTGTAGCCTCGCCGAAGTGCGGCCCCATGAGCTGCAAGCCGATTGGCAGCCTCCCGGAGAAACCACAGGGAACAGATATCGCAGGCACGCCTGCCAGATTGATGGGAACTGTGAATACGTCTGCCATGTAAAGCGACAGCGGATCATTGATGCGCTCGCCGATCCTGAAAGCTGGTATCGGCATTGTCGGGCTCGCCAGAATATCGACATCTTTGAAGGCCCGCAGGAAGTCGTCCTTGATCAACGTCCTCACCTTGAGGGCTTTGAGATAGTAACGCCCGTAGTATCCGGCTGAAAGGGCATACGTGCCGAGGATTATTCGCCTTTTGACCTCCGGGCCGAAGCCCTGGGCACGAATGGCCGAGAAAGTGGTATGCCAGTCCTTGTCCTCTCCCACCCTCAGGCCGTAGCGAAGCCCGTCGAATCGAGCCAGATTGGAGGATGCCTCGCTCATGGCTATGACATAATAAGCGGCCAGTGCATAGCGAGTATGGGGCAGGCTCACCTCCTGCCAAGTGGCTCCCAATGACTCCATTGTGTGAATGCTATCCCAGACAGCTTTCTCTACATCCTTGTTCACACCTTCACCGAAGTATTCCTTGGGGATGCCGATCTTGAGCCCTGCCACGCCGTCTTTCAGTCCCGGCAGGTAGCTGTGCCTCTCGCCCTCAGCTGAAGTCGAGTCCCTGCTATCATGCCCGGATATGACCTCCATCAGCAGAGCCGTGTCCTCCACAGTATGAGTGAGCGGCCCGATCTGCTCTAAAGAGTTGGCATAGGCCACAAGTCCATAGCGTGACACCAATCCGTAAGTGGGCTTGAGCCCAACTATGCCGCAGAAAGATGCCGGACAGCGGACAGACCCGCCGGTATCTGATCCCAGTGCACAAGGGGCCTCTCCTCCAGCCACAACCGCCGCGCTGCCGCCGCTGGAGCCCCCAGGAACGCAATCCTTGTCCCAGGGATTCCTGGTGGGCCCAAAAGAACTCGTCTCTGTGGAGCTACCCATAGCAAACTCGTCCATATTGGTCTTGCCCATCACGATGGCTCCTTCTGCCTTAAGCCTCTCTATAACATGGGCATCGTAAGGCGGTATGTATCCCCGCAATATTCGTGAGCTGCAGTTTGTCTCAATTCCTTTGGTAGAGATGCACTCCTTGATGGCAATGGGCACTCCGGCCAGAAGGCCTTTGCCGGGATTTTTGTCAAACTGCCTGGCCTCTTCAAGAGCGCTCTCTCTGGCCAGGGTGGTAAAGCCGTTAAGCTTGCTCTTCTCGATTCTATCAAATAGCCGCAGGAGATGCTCCTCGCATGACTCGGCCAAAAGCCTGCTTCTCAATTCTGCGAGCATGATCACACGATCCTCGGGCTCTTAAAGTAGCCATCTTCCCTACGCGGTGCATTCTGAAGAGCCTGATCCAACGAGATGGAGGGGCATGCTTCATCCTCTCTGAAGATATTTGCCAGGTCTACCACACGATAGGTAGGCTGTACGTTCTCTGTGTCCACCTCATCCAACTGGTGGAAATACTCCAGAATTGAATTGAATTGTTCCACCAGCCTGTCCTTCTCCTCATCCTCGATTTTGATGCTGGCAAGCCAGCTGATGTGCTCCACATCTTCCCTGGTGATCATGTTATACCACTCATTATGCCATCTAAATCAGCGATTTCAGCCAGTAGATATCTAAATTGAGCCCATGCTATCAGCTCAACTTTCATTGGTAATCCGTAATTTGGAAAGATCACCTTATCAGATATAAAGTCTCTTTTATGACAGGGTCATAACCACATCGCATCGAGCGCAGGTTTTTTTAGCAGGTGGGTGTTTTTCGATAGTGAGTATCCCATGTTTACCACTCAATCTGCCATAATGAATGATAGGAGCGAAGCCAAAAGCCTTAAGAATTCCAATGAGATAATACGCGAGAGGGATTCGGCAAAAAGTATAGCTATAAGGGTCATGTCGCCCGTTGCATTATTATCGCGTCTGAGCACCATTTGGGGAAGGGAGACAGACTGCCGATTTCCGGGTAAGGTGCAATAATACTTTAGGAGAATCATGAAACAAAATGATGTCATTGTGATCGGCTCAGGAATCAGTGGCTTGCTTTCCGCCCTAGCGCTCTCTAGAGAAGGCAAGAGAGTAGTGATATTGGAGAAAGAGAGCAATATTGGCGGAGTCTGTCGATCTTATGATGTGAATGGCTATCGAGTGGACACCGGACCACATGCCATTACAAGGCTTGAAAACGGCCCACTCAAGGAGCTGATGGATAAATATTTTAAGATAACACCACAATTTATTCCATTTGGGAAATATCATGTGAGAATCGGCGGAGAGGTTAAGCCGTTTCCATGGAGCATCAATGCCTGGCTGACCTTCGGATTGATTCCCATGACAGACAGACTGCTCTTAATGAGGGCTCTGTTTAACGCTCTATATCTGGCAAATGCCGGCAAAGATTATTCCAATATCACTCTATCCGAGGTCCTCCCAGATAAAATCTCAATGACCACAAGAAGATTCCTTGACTGGTTGTGTTACTTCATGGTGGGCACATCCATCGAGCAGGCACCCATTTCCAGATTTGTCGACAATAAGACCCATCATTCGAGATCCATCCCATATGTTGGAAAGATATACGATCTTTTCATGAAGGAAGGTGCCACAGACCAGGGATATCCCAAGGGTGGCCTTCAGTCCATAGTCAACTGCATCCTTGCGTCCTTTCCCAAAGACCATGTAGAGATCAAAACCAATGAGCGAGTGTTGAAGATGGATTGCAGCGAGCGAGTGCAAGGGGTGGTTACCTCTGAGGACAGCTACGATTGCGATGCAGTAATCTACTCCGGGTTTTCTTCGAACTTGCCAGATCTGATCGAGGGCCTGCCTGCCGCATATACCCAGAATTTGGCGACGATACGGAGGGTGAGATCTCTGACCATCTGGCTAGGACTGACTAAAAAGATCTTTACAAATTACGGTTCTGAGATGTGGGTGGATGCAGATCCTTATGCCTGGATTGTGCCCACAACCAATTACGATCCTTCCCTGGCACCCAGAGGAAATCAACTTGTTGGCTTTGGATTTACCCTGCCTGGAGAATATGATTCGTCGACAATAAAAAAGAAGGCTTTTCAGACCATAGTCGATAACATCCCAGACATTGAAAAGCACATCGATATGATACACTATCAGGAGCTGATACCTGAAAAGGCTTCCTGGGGGATAAATTGCGGCTTTGGAGATGTGAGAACGCCCATAAAGAACCTTTATTGCGTAGGAACCGACACTACAAAGAGAAGTGCTGGAGTCAATCGAGCTGCATATTCCGTGTTGAATCTCCTGGACGTAATCAGATCTGATGGAAATCTGTGAGAGATCAATCGAACAAGATACTGTTTCATCGAGGTGGCTGTAGATCCAGAAAGATCCGGTAGCTTGCCGCTTGCGGTCCCCTGTCCAGCGAAAGCTCTCCCTCGGCAAGAAGATCTGCGCCAGAGCCAATTATATTCAATGCGAGCCGTCCAATTATTGCAGACTCATATCCAGTGTTTTGCGAAGATACGCCGGGCTCGATCACATCTGCATCCAATGTTGATGAGTTCTCTTTGGTCTGCCGCATCTTGATGCCTGCTAGAGGGTAAATGCTATCGTCAAGCTTGATGGCTCCATCAAATCTGTTCCTGCCTTTGGTTTCTCCAAGTGCGGCTCGGATCTCATCAAGGCTCCTATTAGATGTCAGCATATTTCTCATATTATTTGGCTCAATTGTCCTCGCGGACACCACGGATAGCCAGAATGGATGTGAATCATTGTCCAGCAGTGCAGCACCGCTTCCACTATGCAGAACCTCAACGGGCTCTCCATCTAACTGGGATTCCGGAGCATCAGTTCCGATAACCTCCGGTATGGGAGCCAAAGGCAGCACGCTTTCCATTAAAGTCTGAGACAGGCACGGGCCTGTTGACTGCAATAAAAGAATTGCAAGGCACAGGAGCAGCGCTGTTCTCATAATATCTATTGTCATATTTCAAATGCTCATTGCAGATGGCATCGTTAGATGCTCATGGATCATTGCACCTGCTGAGCCTGATCTGTCCACCATCATATCCTCAATTTCCTAAAAAATATTAAAAAGGCCAGGATGAGATGATCCTGGCCAGCAGGAGATAGCTTGTTATAACCTCGCATCACAAGAGCGTCTTCTTAACTAAACTCTCCTTAAAAGTCTACTTCGGGACGACGTTGTCCATCATGGACTTGGGGCCAGCGTTGTCATTGGGTCCCTGCTGAGCCATCTTGTCGCCGCAGGGGGCAGGCTGCTTGCCGTCCATCATGGACTTGGGGCCAGCGTTGTCATTGGGTCCCTGCTGAGCCATCTTATCGCCGCAGGGGGCAGACTGCTTGCCGTCCATCATGGAGCGGGGAGCCGCGTTGTCATTGGGTCCCTGCTGAGCCATCTTTTCGCCGCAGGGGGCAGACTGCTTGCCGTCCATCATGGAGCGGGGAGCCGCGTTGTCATTGGGTCCCTGCTGAGCCATCTTGTCGCCGCAGGGGGCAGGCTGCTTGCCGTCCATCATGGAGCGGGGAGCCGCGTTGTCATTGGGTCCCTGCTGAGCCATCTTATCGCCGCAGGGGGCAGGCTGCTTGCCGTCCATCATGGAGCGGGGAGCCGCGTTGTCATTGGGTCCCTGCTGAGCCATCTTTTCGCCGCAGGGGGCAGACTGCTTGCCTTGATTCATGATCCCGAAGGCCGCCATGGCATTCGGACAATCACATTGCTGCTGTTCAGATGGCTGCTCAATCTGTGCTTTGAAGCCATCTACTGCGTTTCCATTATCTTGCATTGATGTGGCAGGAATCACGAAAATAGATGCTGCCAATAATGCAACCAGGAATTGAATATACTTCATATGCTATACCTCCACGAAAGATCAACTTCAGCTAGTGTGCTGAGTTATCTTACAAGCCCACAATTATTTGAACGATTTAAAAATATATAACCGAACGAACCGTGCAATACTTTGAACAGAGTACCAATCAAAGGCCAAAGAAAGTTCTGCAAGCACCCAATAGGCTCAAGATGGTTCCAATTCGCCATTGCTTCCATTTCCGACGAATATCAAAAGAGACTATTAATTGCTCGGCCTTTAAGAGGACAAGGCTTTAGGATAAAGGGCAATCATGTAATGTCGTGAGGATCTCGCTTTTCCAATAGTATCAACCGGATAAAAATTTAAAAAAATTGCAGATAGTATCAATCGGTTCGAAGAAGCTTACCCCGGCGAAAGGGGTTATGCCGTTTTCACAAGATATGCGGCAGTCTCCTCAGTCTGCGTGGCATTGTACATCAGGATGAGAACATCGTAGCCATCCTTCTGGAATGCAAACTGCCAGGTGCCAGGTTCACCCTGTACCACGGCCATGCCATTGGCATCTGTAGCCTCGACGAAGGCATTTCCGTTTCCATCCTGTCCCTTAATCACTACATCAGGGAGAAGGTCTCCGAATAAATCGCCATCATGAACATAGATGTCCAGTGTGATGATCTCTTTCGTCTCGTTCTTTATCAGATAAGCGGCAACCTCTTCTGTCTGCGTGGCATCATAATTCAGAAATAGAGGATCATAGCCAGCTTTCTGGAATGCAAACTGCCAGGTTCCTGGAATGCCCTGAATAACTGCCACTCCGTTGGAGTCGGTCGCCTCCGAGAACTCATTTCCTGCGGCGTCTAGGCCAGAGACCAAGACATCGGAAAGCAACGTGCCATCCAAGCTGCCCTCATGGACATAGATGGTCAATGAGGCCTGTTGTTCCTGAGAAGAGACAGGCAAAGCCATGCCCGTCAATATCAGCATCACTGCTAAATAATTCCATACGCTCATATCATATTCCACTCCATTGTCATTTTTCTAAATAAGAGAGTGAGAGCTAAATGGGCTGCATGCCTTGTGGCTCCCACTCACACTGGCAAATCCGAAGCATCGTCATATCTAATAATATAAGAAATTAGAACCGAACGAACGATAGCGTATTCGCACATATCGCCCACGAAATGGTTTAATTTTCATAAATGGCCGCCCAAATGGTTCTATTTTGCGTGAGGAGGTTTATTCTAGTCGGCCTGACTCGATAGAGCATGGTCGAATAATCTTCACTTCAAGTCTGCGTTTGGCGTTTTTTCCTTGAAGACAAAGAAGAGATCAAGCCCATGCACTTCACCTGAAGAGAGAAACACTCCATGTCAACAGATCTCCATATACAAGAATTGAGGCATTTGGTTGGATTACTGCAGTAAATTGGACATATAATAGATTTCAATCTGAAATAATGGCGTAATTGCTGATTGGAACAATATTAATGCATTTAAATCAAAATAGAACAGTCATATGGCCAATATTTTATAGCTGCATATATAAGAATTTTGCGTTCGTTCGCCTCAGTTTTTATATATCGTTCAATTGTGGTTTGCGATGTTTGATTTCAGCAAAGGACCTGATGATAATTGGGGATCGCAACATGAAGCCAATCAGTGAATATTTAAAACATAAGCCATGTTTACGGGGTCAGATCCTTGATCGCGGAGAGCTTAAGCGCGTAGCTCAGGCTTGCGGACTGAGCCCTCAGCAAGCTAGAATGGAGCTGAAAGAATTGGGATTCGTCTTGACCCAGAACAATCACGGTTTGACTATCTGGAAGAGGATGAATGACGATCCTATGGACAACACAAAAGCATAAGGTTAGATTAGGATGACCACTACCGAATTAGATACCAACGGACGGATACAACTTCCACTGGGCATTAGATTTAAGCTTGACCTGAATGCAGGTGATAGGCTTGCCATTGATCAGCTTGGAGATGGCACGATAATTATTAAAAAACCAACGTTGATACAAGAACCAATCCCTCCAAAATGAGGGACTATCGGCATTATCGCCATTGGCGGAATTTGTGTGAAGATTGCGATTAAATAGATGAGTCAAATGTGCGCAATGGTATTGCGAGCAGTGTAGTTGAAGGTGAATTTCATTTCCAAAGTGATAGAGCTAAGGGACATCCATAAGTCCTACCGGATAGGCGATAGTGAATTTCCCATTCTCAAAGGCATAGACCTTCAGATTGAAGAAGGAGAGTTCATTGCGCTTATGGGGCCATCAGGCAGCGGCAAATCAACCCTTTTGAACATAGTGGGCTGCCTGGACCGGCCCACAAGTGGCCAATTCTACCTCCTGGGCCAGGAAATCAGTCAGACATCGGATGACGAGCTGGCGCGAGTGAGACGGGAAGAGCTGGGTTTCATCTTTCAGACCTTTAACCTCATAGGCCGCATCACCGTTCTGAAAAATGTAGAGGTTCCAATGATGCTTAGCGGTGTAGCGCGCGAGAAGCGGAAGGAGAGGGCACTCAACCTCCTGGAATCGGTAGGCATCGCTCATAGGGTCAATTTCAGCCCTCAGAACATCTCAGGTGGAGAGAGGCAGAGGGTAGCCATTGCCAGAGCCCTGGCCAATAATCCCAAAATAATAATTGCCGATGAGCCTACTGGAAACCTGGATTTGAAAAACAGCAATGAAGTCATGAAAATTCTGAGCAATTTGTATAAAGAGGGCAAAACCATAATTATGGTCACCCATAACCCAGAGATAACAGAGAATTGCAGTCGCGTCATCAGGCTTAGAGACGGACGCATTCTGGAGAGCGCATCATGAAAAGATTAATTTCAGTATTATTGCTAATCCTGCTCGCTGCAGATATTGCATCATCTTACGAGTATCACATGCCTGTGAACATACAGGCCACCATGAGCCCAGAGGTCCTCCTGCCAGGAGATGAGGCCATGCTGACAATTGAGCTGACAAACGGTGCGGCATCCTATGGTGCAGGCAAGGATTCCGGAGCGGGCAGCTCGGCCACAGGCACCCTCCTTTCGACACCCCTCAACAAGACCTCTCTCGCGAGCACGCCTGACCTAAAGGTGCTCACAGATGACATCAGTGACCTCGGAATGATCGGCCCCAGCGACAAGATTACCGTCTACTACAAGGTTCGGGCCGCGAACAACATCAGCAGCGGGACACACCTTCTCGACTTCAAGGTATCTGGCGGCTACGACATGACCACCATCAACCGAGATATTCCCATCAAAGTAGATGATACCGCGGTGAGCATGGCCCGGGCTGAGACCGATGCCACAACCTTCAACCTCAATGTGGCCAACCCAAGAGAAAACACACTCAATGCTGTTACGATTGTGCCTTTTGCGAAAGGAATTGTCTTCTCGCCTGATGAGTACTACATCGGCACCATGGACCCCGACGAGGTCTTTACCATCAGCTTTGGCATAGCATCGGAGGGCGCAAAGACGACACTGAGTGACTCGGTAAACCTTAGCTTCGTTGCCAAGTTCAAAAACGGCGACAACTGGCATACCTCTCAGGCCTACGTTACCAAATACACCCCGCCCAAGGTGGTAAGCAGCCAGAGCAGCTATCTCCTGCCGGCTGGCGTCGCGGCAGTAATCGTCCTCATCGCTGCCGGATATCTGTATCGCAGAAGAAAACTGAATGGCAAGAACGGCATTAGCAAATCTCCAAAAGAGAATCGGACCATTTAGGGGAGGCGGCAAATGAATCTTCCAGACCTCCTGGGGTTTATTGCTGTCGGCTTCAAGGCAGACCGTTTCAAGACGCTCATGTCGTCTCTAGGCATCATCATAGGAGTTATGGCGATAGTGGTTATGCTCTCGGTGGGCGAGGGGCTTTATTCCGGGGTCTCTTCGCAGTTCTCCAGCCTCGACCTCGACATGATTCGGGTCATGCCGGGAAGCGCCCACTTCGGCGGACCGGGAAGCGACAGTGCCAACAGGAATCCTGCTGAGCCCGCCAAGTTCACTGACAAGGACACAAAGGTCCTTGAGAATGTTGTTGGTGTGAAGAACGTTGCTCCAAGAAGCTCAGCCAATGTGGTCGTCGCCTTCAGAAACACGAATTCGTCAGCAAGCCTTACAGGGGTGGACCCGGATAAAGAGGAGGATCTCAAAGACGAGGTAGCTCAAGGCAGATTTCTTACAGGCTCAGATTACAAGTCAATAGTCATCGGAGACGGTGTCTCAAATGATCTATTCCGCATGAGGGTCACACCGGGAAACAAGATCCGGCTCTACTACCAGGACCGTTACATGGACTTCAAAGTGGTAGGTGTGCTCAAAGAAGCTGAGGAGACATCGTTTGGCAGTCCTGGCAGCAGTGAGGACAATCAGATGTACATAACTCACAAGGCCATGGAAGAGCTGAAGGACGAGGACAATTACTACTATGGCAACTTCCAGGTGACCGTCTACGATCCTGAGCAGGTCGATAGCATCATTGAGAAGATTAAAAACGACCTGAAGAGGTATCACAAGGATGAGGCCTATGACGCCACCACCGCCCGTGACATGCTCTCATCTCTCATGAGCGTTTTATCCATGATCAAATACGCCCTGGCGGGAATCGGTGCCATATCCCTCTTAGTTGGCGGAATTGGCATAGCCAACGTCATGATGCTCACAGTCAAAGAGAGAATTCGAGAGATAGGAGTCATGAAGGCGCTTGGAGCTACCACGCTGGACATTCGCATGCAGTACCTGCTGGAGGCTGGCGTGCTGGGGGCGGTTTCCAGTGTCATCGGAATCGTGCTGGGGGTGACGGTATCCTATCTCATAGGATCACTGGCCTCGTTACCCTCAGCCATAACCTATCAGTCCTTGGTGCTGGGTGTGCTCTTCGGAGTGGTCACAACCACCGTTGCCGGTGTCTATCCAGCAAACCGGGCGGCCAAGCTCGATCCAATCGAGGCGCTGCGGGCAGAGTAAGCTGTCTGCCTGCGCTTTTTTTTCTTTTTATCCATTTTTCCCGAGCCAGCAAAGGGATATCTATCATGAGGTGCTTGAGTTGTATAGCTCATAATTGATAATGTAAATATCTGAATGGGTGTGAGGATATGCCGGTGACCTTTGAGCCCCATAAGCGACTGGAAAAACTTGAGGATTATGTAAGGAAAATTCACCTTAACCTGCCACCTGATGAAGCGAGAATACAGCTCTTGCGATGCAGGTTGGTAGGCTACAGCCTGATAGCAGAGATCAAAGAAGAGGCATACAGCAGGAGGTACATAGATCAGATCTTCCGGGGAGCCTATTCGAACCTCAGCGAGACGGCTGGAAGAGTGATCGTCGATCCATATCAGGACCCATGCAAATCCCAATATCTGATTTTGGATGAGCTTGAATCATATCGCTTGCGAGCTCCGGCTGAGAGATTCATGGTTTTCATTCGCGCCGAGTTCAAGAAGGTCTTTGTGCCAACTCTCGCGCTCATGACGGACCTCTGTCAGTCAGAGAAGAAGTACTCATGGGAGGAGGTAAAAGCAGAGCTTCAGGAGATCATGAAAGGCCTGAAGGTAGATGTGACATGGGCGGAGTGCGAAGAACGGCTGGAGAGGTATCTGAAGAAGATTGAACCGGTGATGGGCAAATGATTGTAGAAAAAAAGGATTATGGATTGCAGGTTATAAGGACGCGATAGAGAGCTGGGTGCGACACATGCACCACAGCTTCCGATTGATGGCTTGCATTTTTATGTTTTAAATGCTCATACACCGAGCCACTGCACACACCATCCTTGGCGGTTAGCATACGCTGGTGTCAAGGCTGTACCAGTATTGCTCTTCAAGTAGATCCTAAATCCGGTAGATCTTGCGCGATAGACGGCATTGATGCCCTGTGCATTCCAATGGTTACCCGTCCCCCACAGCGAGGTGAAATAGAAGGGTGTTGATGGAAATTCTGCCGCGGATGTATCCACATCCACGTAGATCGCTTTGCTTCCCTCAGTCTTCCAGTTGGTCGTCCCTTTAGGTGTGGAACCCGAATTGGAATTTGTCTCAGGCACTACCCCCAGCCACTGGACATTCCATCCTTGGCTATTTGCGTATGTCGGTGTCAAAGTTGCACCAGTCACGCTCTTCAGGTAGATCCTGAATCCTGTAGGCCTCGCACGATAGACGGCATTGATACCCTGCGCATTCCAGTGGTTGCCTGACCCTCCCAGCGAGGTGAAATAGATGGGTGTTGATGGAAATTCTGCCGCTGATGTGTCCACATCCACGTAGATGGCTTTGCTTCCCTCTGCCTTCCAGTTAGTCGCCCCTTTGGGTGTGAATCCTGAGCAAGTATTCGTCTCAGGTATCACTCCGAGCCATTGCACACACCATCCTTGGCGGTTAGCGTATGCTGGTGTCAAGGCGACACCAGTATTGCTCTTCAGGTAGATCCTGAATCCGGCAGATCTTGCGCGATAGACGGCATTGATGCCCTGTGCATTCCAATGGTTACCCGTTCCCCACAGCGAGGTGAAATAGAGAGGTGTTGATGGAAATTCTGCTGCTGATGTGTCCACATCCACGTAGATGGCACTGCTTCCCTCTGCCTTCCAGTTTGTAGCTCCTGGTGTGGTACGGCCTGTATGCCAGTTTATGGCAGCATCTGCTATAGAGACTATTCGTGGGTCTGACCACTCGGATGACGCCCCTAAGTTATCCGTAGCCATTGCTTTTATTTGGTAGGTTCCAGGATTTTCCCAGGCATGAGATTCACTGAGTGTTGTTCCGGAGTCCACTAGCTCGGTTGTGGTAGTGGTATCATCATCCCAGTCGAAGGTATACTTTAACTGGTTCTCGTTAGGATCGTTGGCCGATGTGGAGTATCCATAGGATGTTTCTGTAACGCCAGAGGTTGGTCCCAATGGCATGGATGGTTTATTTGGCGGAGCATTGATCGGGGTCAATCCAACATGAAGATCTGTAACAGGTGGTGGTATGCTTACTACAATGCTATCTGTCGGATAGTATCCAGATGCTTCTACATGCACACGGTAGGACCCTTCCAGGACATCCCATTGGTATTGTCCATCTGCGCCAGTTACGAGAGGATTTTGATCAGGTTGCATTATTGCAGGAGTCTGGCCTGTGGGAACATTTTCCCATTCACCAGCCCCATCTGGCCGTTGCAGCCAGACGCTGGCCCCTTCTATGCGCTCGTTTGTATTTATATCATATATATATCCTGCTGGGTCGATATAAATGTTGAAATTTATGGGCCCCTCTCCCTGAACTGTATATGTAACAGTTGCATGACCCGTCCTTGGATAGAACGTCGTGGTATATGTCCAACCAGGAGGACCATTTATCATGCTCCCAGTTATATCCTGGCCGCCGTCATCCAGGTGAATCCTGATATCAACACCGGTTGCTGTCGGATGATAGTATGAGAATGTTATTGGCGTAGTCCAGTATACTGAGGGCGTGGTGCCTCCTAAGTTTGGCTCAACGCCGACATTTGGTGGCAGATTTGAAGCTGTAACCTCTGTCTGAGCGTGTGCTTTGTTATCAGTAATTTTATCTTCGAGTGTTTCAGTGCTTATGCTGGCTTCGTTTTGGATTATGGTACCAACGGCTACACTTTCCGGAATCCTGACTGTAACAGTCCTATGGCCATGACCACTTCCAAGAACGCTGCCGATATTCCATGTCACATTTCTTGTGCTGGGATCATAACTCCCGCCATCCGAACTTGATACATATTCAACTTCGGCAGGTAATGTATCTGTGAGCACAACGTTTTGGGCGGTAACGTGTCCAAAATTATGGTAGTTAATTGAATAGATCATTGTGCTTCCATGATCTTTGCTAGCTGGTGCCTGCTTAGAAAGATAGAGATTAGTATTCGCGAATTGCGGGAACTTAAAGAGGATCGCCAGATTTGGAACTATCAACTGCGTGTTAAATGAGTATGCGAGTCCGTCGTTCCCGTCAGGACTTTCTATGCCGATTGTGGCTGATCCACCAAGGTCATAAGGCGGCGAGTCGCCTACCGTGCTGTCCGTAACTGTGCCGAATGTAGTATCCTGATATTGGAATTGAATGTTGTTGCTGCCCTCATATAAAATCGCTTCAAATGTGGTTCCTTCGGTCGAATCGTGAAAATGTTGGTTATCCTTCCATTCTACTACAAACTTTCTGTTAGGTTCTGCGCCAATTGTTTTATAATAAACCGAACCAGCAGCATTCCAAGTTACCAAATCATCCCAAAACGGTGAGATAAATCCATGAACTGCATCGCTTTTTTTTATAGGTTGGTTTGTGTAACGAGTTGATCCCTCTCCGGAAAACAGCAAGCCATTATTTGAGATAGCTAACTGGCTGTAGTCTGTTCCATAGTAATTGAAGAAGAACCCTAAAGGAATATTGCTAACAAACTGATCGTCTGAATTGGGCAAGATTTCTGTCCCATCTTCTGAAATTTCGATCCAGTCGTATACAGATCCTCCACTGGATGCGATGTTATCTATGAGGGTGTAGCCAAAATCATCTTTCCAGCTTATGTCAAAAGTGTCAAATTGGAATGCGTTATGCCCTGCTATTTGGTAGCTGTAGTCCATATTATTCATAGAAATATATACTATACCATTAGGACGATTGGGAGTTATTCCCCAGCTATTTACCATAATCCAATAGGGGTTTGCCGAATCCCTATCATCGAACCCTACGCAAAGAATGGTGTGGCCCCATACACTTGTAGTTGTCCATGAACTTACATCAGGAGTCCATATATCTCCCTGACTTTTAGAATTCCAATGGTTATGAAAATCTGAATAAATCCAAGCTTGTGTTGGTTGCCACATTGTGAACGCTATCGCTTTGTGCTGCAGCAGAACATTCTTGATATTTCTGATAGCCTCTTCTTTAGTGACGCTCGCGGCTGATGTTGTTGGTATTGTATAAGTGGTGATTGAGTTTATTGGGTAGTTGGGGTTATCTGCGATTGAACTTGCAGCAACGGCGGTAGTTCCATGTAATGCGTCACATTCATCATTACCATTAGGGCAGGTTTCCACACAACATCTTTCTCCATCAGCGAATGGTTTTGCGTTATTGTTTGAAGCTGGTATAGCTTTTTTTAAGACATTAGTGTAAAAGTTTGCAACATAAGATGGCCAAACACCGCAACAGTCAAAACTACATCCATTTCCGTTACCATAATTTGAGCTAAAATATTGGATTGAAAGATTCTCTTCCTCAGTGGTTCCGTACCGTAAATTTTTATCAATATCCATTACGCCATGACTGCCATAGACTGCACAACATCCACAATTTCCTTGATTACGTTCTTTCATTATATTATGCAGGTTGTTATAAAGACTGAAATACTGGCCTTGGGTTTGGTTCAACAGGTTAGCTTTGATTATTGGGTGAATAAATGCACTGGGCAATATTTCTTGAATCTCTTTTTCTCTTTGAAATTCTTCGATCGTAAGATTCATGCCCGTAGTGGTATTTGAGATATATTCTTTTCTTAAAGTATTTCCAAAATCAATATCATTGGCATTTGTATCTGTCAGAATAATCCGATATGTTCCGTTTCCTGGACATGTCTGATTCCAGCCAGATTGCAGCATTTCTGTCACAATATATCTGCCAGGTTCTAAATTATTGATGGCATAATGCCCGAACCCGTCAGTCCTTGTATTACGAATTTCAGAGCCATTGCTAAACAATTTTATTGTCCAGCCTATGAGGCCAATTTCTCCATCATCTCTTGCGGCATTAGTGTTTATATCCTGGAATACCGTTCCATTTATCGACAATTCGCCAGATGAAATTAAGAGACTTTTGGCCTCTGCAGAAAGGGTACTTTCTGTGATATTTGCATCTTCTTGTGATCCAATAGACGATACTATTAAAATTATATTTATTAAAAACAACATGCTTATTCGTCCATATTTCCGTTTTTGTTTCATACAAAGCCTCCCGAATACATACTAAATATTCTAACTATCTTTTAATTTTTCTTGGGAATTACGGACAAACTATATAATAAATGTTTCGGATCATAATATGCGTGTCATCAGTCCAGTCACACACTTAGTGGTTAATTGTGGATAAAATCAGGTGAAATGGGTTCGCGCTATTTGCGGATGCACTCGACAACAGCCAATTGGCGATAAATCCTCTCACAAGATCCCTGATGGGCGGATGGACAGAAACGATTTGAACTCTCTTAAAATATAGAAAGCCGCCGATGGGATTCGAACCCATGAACTGCTGATTACGAATCAGCCGCTTTAACCGGGCTAAGCCACGGCGGCATGCGGATCAGGCAAGGCACAGACCCGCGCGAATTTAAGTTTTGCGATCCTCACAGGTTTTCTCTTCAGCCCCACTCTTCAGCTTCTCGATCTCTTCGACCAGATGAGGCAGGAATATGCCAATATCGGTCACAAGCCCAATTGCCTGAGCTGATCCCCGGTCCATGAGCTTTGTCACGGTAGACGGGTTGATGTCCACGCAGATGGTCTTGACGAAGGATGGCAGGAGGTTGCCGACAGCTATCGAGTGCAGCATTGTGCCCAGCATTATGGTCATGCCCACGCCCTGAAGAGCCCTGTCCATCGCATCCTTGGCCCTCACTGTGTCTGTGATGACCTCAGGCAGAGGTCCATCATCGCGAATTGATCCAGCCAGGATGTATGTGATGCCCTTCACTGTGGCCTCATACATGATGCCGCCCTTGAGCTTTCCCTGTTCTATGGCGTTCTTGATAGAACCGCTGGCCATGATCTCGCTGATGGCATAGAGGTGGTTTCTGTGCCCGCCGGAGATGGCATTTCCCTGGCAGTTCATGCCAAGGCTCGTGCCGAAGAGCTGCCGCTCGATGTCGTGCACTGCCACCGCATTTCCGGCAAGAAGAACGTCAACGTAGCCCTCCCGGATGAGCCTCGCAAGCGACGGCGCAGCACCCGTATGCACCAACGCCGGGCCGCAGACCACTGCAATCTTTCCGCCGGCATTCTTTGTCCGCACGATCTCGCTGGCCAGTTGTCTGACCAGCTCGCCGCTGGGCCGCTCTGAGCTTACCTCGTTTGACATGAACCCGAAGAAGGTCTTCTCGCGTGGCCTCTCCGGCGGCACGACCTTAACCCCAGAGGTGCCTATAACCACACGGTCGCCCTTTTTGATGTGTCCTATCGGCGTGCATATGGCTCTGCCATCACGGAGAACTACGAGACAATCCATGTGATTGTGCTCGACCTCGACCCATGAGCCCTTGTAGCGCACGTAGGTAGGATGATTCGTGGTCGAGTAAAAACCGCGAGGCACGACCATATCCCCAGGGGCAACCCCTGTCTTGACATCATCCATCTGCACGAGCTGTGCTCCGAGAGCATGCAGCTCCAGAAGTATCCTGTCCAGGTGCGCGGAGTCGTCTCCGGTGACAGTGATCTGCACATAGCTTGTATCGTTCTTCTTCTGACCTATCCTAAAGTTCTTGATCTCGAACTCGCCACCCATGTCCATGATCTTGTCCAGAACACGAGTCATCATCTGCGAGTCGATGAGATGTCCCTGCATCTCAATATCTGCAATCTCGCTCATAAGCTCTGCCTTCACCACATCTCCCCATCAAGTAGCGCCTGGGTTTTATCGTTTGTGCTCATGACAAGCTTTGTGATGCCTATCAGATAACCGTCGTCATCAGGCATCGGCGGATCGAATATGGCCCTAATTCCGCTTCGCCTCAGATGATACTCGAAATCCCTTGCGGTCTGAAGGCTCTTCACCCGAATCCTCACCCTCTGCACTATGCTCTCACCCGCCTGCTTTCTCTTGATGGTCTCGACCAACGGCATTAGAATGCTCTCGCCTATCTGCTGAGCTCTCTTCCGTCTCTCCTCTTCCGACTCAGCCCATTCTACGGACTGAAAGCCCTCTCGCACAGCGCGGGAGACGAAAAAGTCCAGGGCATAATCATTGTAATAGCCAAAGGCAATAGCCAGGTCGCTGCAATTGGTGGCCGAACTCGTGTACTTGAGAGGAGACAGGAGGTTGTCCGGATCCTTCAAGATCACACCTTCTCGCCCCTGCCGGCCCAGGCGAACCACAATCTGTTTGATCTTCTCAAAGGCCACATCTCGATGAAACTCTCCGAAAAACGCCGTGGCCTTCAAACCAAACCTCTCGGCCAGCTCATGGGTCCTGTGCACACCAAAAGTGCCCCGGCGGTTCTTCTCAGCTACATCGAAGAGATAGAAATCAATGCTGTCTGTCGGATAGATGTCCTTGGCCACATAGGGGTTCTCTGGACCGACCATCTCCCCGCATAAAACCAGTTCGGGATGTCTCACGAAGAGGTCTTCGGGAACGAGCCGACGAGCGACTTCCGTAGAATATGGACAGGCGAATCCGCCACGGGTCAAGGCCACCACCTCGCCGTTCACAGACAAGACGCGGACATTGTGGCCGTTCATCTTCTCCTCGACAGCTATCAGACCAGAAAAGTGCCGCTTTATGGCCTCAGCAAGCATCAGAGGACGACGAATCTTGGGGTAGCCGAATGATATCTCGCCGTTTTCAAAAACAACAGTCCCGGCCTCGATCCCCGATGTCTCCTTTTCAAAGCGGAGCAGGCGGGGCTCGGGCCAGGCGGACTCCCTAATTATCGTTTCTTGCAGGCCTTGAAGCCTGCTCTCCGTTATTCCAAGAATCTGAGCAACTCTGCCCAGATTCATCCGGTCCTCACCAGATAATCGAGTATCGAACGCCTGGTGATCACTCCCACAACCTCCTCTCTCTTGTTGAGAACCGGCAAGCCACCTCGGTTCTCGCCAAGGATGATCTTCTTGACATCTTCAAGAGGAGTTTCAACGTAGACGTACTTGACGTCGTGAGTCATGACGTCAGATACCAGTATGTTGTAGATGCGAGCATACTGCTTGCTGGCCGTATCGTTGAGATCCCTAAAAGCACGCAGGGACTTGGCCACGTCGCCCTCGGATATAATACCAACCAGCCTGCCACCATCCACCACCGGCAGGCGCCCCACATCTCTATCCAGCATCATACGCCTGGCATGAACCAGCCGATCGTTGGGGTTTGCGGTCAGGGGAACCCTCATTGCGTCCGCTGCCGTGCCAGTCACCTTGACAGATGCTAAAACCTCGCGTGGACGCACCCAGCCTAGAACCTTATCCCCATCCACGGCCACCAGAACGCTGGTCTTCTGCAGGAGCGCCATGGCACCCTCTAACTCCATATCTGGAAGGACCTTGATCAGAGAATCCAGGGTGGCAGACGCCACATGCAGAGATGAGGCCGGCATTCCAAGCGACTTCCTGGCTCCAAGCACGCGGGCAATCTGCCTGGTGGTGATTATGCCCCCCAGACGATCCTTGTTGGTGACCAACAATCTCCTCAGATCGTTCTTCTCCATGAGATCCAACGCATGGCCCAGCCTCTCAGATTTGTCAATTGTAACCGGCTCGCTCATGATATCTTTAACCTGCATTTATTTCCACCTCCCAATCTCGGCAATGATCTCATCCGCGGAGAAGTAGCCCACAACCTCTCCCTTGTCCATGACCGGCATGCCTATGATGTTCTTCTCGACCAGAGTCCGGCTGGCCTGTATGGCCTTTTCCTCGGAACCAATGGTGAGAATGGGAGAGGTCATGATGTCCTCAGCCACAAAAGGCATCTGCTTAATAGAGCGATACTGCTTTCTGCCGCCTGTGCTCTCCTTTCGGGTCATCTTGATGTTCTTGGTCTCCATCTCGTCCTTGGGCCCCATGATCTCGGAAAATGTGAGTCCGGATCTTGTCACAATGCCGACAGGCGTGGAGTTGTCTTCATAAACCAGTGCACGGCTCTGCCCCTGCACATTCATCTCATCCAGGACGTGGCCTATGGTATGATGGCGATGGACAGAGAGGACATTTTTGGACATCAGGTCTCCTACGGTCGCCTTGAGATCCTGCTCGGAGAAGTACCTAACCATATCGCGGGATGTGACCATGCCCACGATATCTCCATCGCGTTCTACCGGCAGACCGGAGATGCCGTTTTCTATGAGAAGCTCTGCAGCCTGAGGCATGGTGGCATCGGGAAATATAGTAATGGGCTTTTCTGTCATGACCACCTGAATTGGAACCTTGTCGATGGGCCTTCGTCGCCACTCCGGAGCAGCCTGATTGAGACGGTTGGTGATATCATACTTGGTGACGATGCCGACCAGTTTTCCGCCGTCAAGCACCGGCAATCTTCCAATGCCGTACTTGAACATCAGATTCCTGGCTCTTTGAATGGGCTCGTTTCGCTCGACGACATAGATGGGAGCGCTCATGTAATCTTTGACTTTCTTTATGATCATGGTAGAATTCCTCTGTTCTCGGCTAACGCCCTCACGTAGTCCCTCTCAGTCAGAATGCCGGCAAGGGATCCCCGATCCATAACGGGCAGAGAACCAATATCATTGTCCATCATCTTCCTGGCAGCGACGCCCAGGTCTGCAACCTTCTCAGTAGCGAGAAGACTCCTCTTGATCAGGCTTTTTATGGGCTGATTCATCACCTCTCCGATGTCGCCCGTGACCACCTTTTGGAAAGCGTCTCCGCTGCCAAGATACTTCATGATGTCTGACGCCGTGACCATGCCCATGAGAACGCCATCCTGAACAATAGGCATGCGACGGAAGCCCTTCTGGATGATCATGCGGGTCATCTTCTCGATGGTGGTCTGGGCCGGTGCAGTCACAACATTGGGACTCATGAAGGACTCAACAGTAAGACCGGTCTCAAGGCCCCGGCATAGACGCACGAAGTCCTCTTCTGTAATTATGGCCTTGATGCGGATATCCTCATCGACAATGGGCAGACCTCCCACGTTCTTCTCATACATCAGCTTCAAGACATCATTTAAGGAGTCTTTGTCGCTGGCGTAGGAGAGGTCAGTGCTCATGATCTCCCTGATATCGGCATTTATGGCTGTGAAGATGTTTCCCCCATATTTCTCAGCCAATAGATTGTGCCTCAGCCCTCCGCCCAGGAAGTCGACCACGTCCACAGATGTTACAAAGCCAATCAGCCTCCTGGTGCCTGCATCTGCGATGGGCAGCCTCGAGAAGCCATAGAAGGTCATGGTCTTTATGGCACCCATGATAGTAGTGGTTGGCGGGACGGTTACCACATCAGGAGAAGCCACTCCCACCACATTGCTGGCCCGTTTGGCGTTTCTGGAATCGAATTGCAGAGGAGCCCTCTCCCCCGACCCTGGGGCTATGGGCATGCGATCGTTCTTTTGCGGTATCCTGGTTACTTCTTTTCCAGTTGTTGGACCTTTGCTCATCATCACTCACCAAGGTAGCTTTTAATCAGATCGTTCCTGTCCACGATTCCCACCAGATTATCTCCGTCCACGACAGAGATTCGGCCCACATCATGCTTGAGCATCAGCTCGGTGGCTTTCCTTACGCTATCATCCGGCTTTACGCTGAACAAGGGTGAACTCATGAATTTCTCTACAGGCATCTGCTTCGAATCCACTGACCGCCTCTCGCTCTCCTTGCCGATCCTGGCGGTGCCTTTCAGCATATCAAATCTGGTGATCATTCCGATGAGTTTGCCGTCCTTGACCACAGGGAGGCCCGTAAAGTCCTCCTCGACCATCAGATCCCAGATCTTGGTTATTGGGTCATCCGGGCGAGTGGTTACAACTTTGGTGGTCATGATCTCGGATACAGGTCTTTCAGGCACGACCCCCAAATCGATGTTCATAAACACGTCCAAGAGACTGACAACGCCCAATAGCTTAGGCTTAGCCTCAGACTCGACCACAGGAAACAGAGTCATTTTTTCCCTGAGCATGAGCCTTGCAGCATCAAGAATATCCATCTGTCCCGTTACAGTAGGAACCGGCACCACGTAGCCCGATATAGTTACATTGGACTTGGTCGAGGTCACGCGCAGCATATCCTGGTTGGTTACGATTCCAACAACTGCGCCCTTGCTATTCACTACTGGCAGTCCGCGCACATGGTTGTCACGAATCATCTGACGCGCTTTTGTAAGAAATGTAGAATCCTCCACGTATAGAGGATCTCTGGACATTATATCTTCGACTAACATAGCAATTCCCCTGCTGTCCAGCAAATGATGATGTACTACCTGTTTCCGTCCCTGCAGCTCCAACAGAGCAGCTCTCCATTAACGCTCTCCAGGGTATCTGAGAGCTGGCCGCAAACCTCACAGATTCCACGCACCACCCCCCGGGGCTGTTCGAAATGAATGCTCTCCCGGTGCATCTCCAGCAGATCGCTCAAAATATCGTTCAAGCCAAGGGAAGATCCTGAGACTAGATCAGTATCGGTGATGATTCCCACGAGCCGCCCTTTGGATATAACGGGCAGACGCTTGACTCCGGAGCGAAGCATCAATGCAGCAGCCTCGCGTAGACCGGCATCAGGCTCAATGGAAACCACTGGTGCGCTCATGACCTCTGCTGCCTTGATGGTTCGGGGATCTATCCCTTGGGCTATGACCTTCTTAACCAGATCCCTTTCCGTCAATATGCCAGAGGGATTTTCGCCAGATACGATTATCAGACTGCCCACGTTGGCAGAGCTCATCCTCTTGGCAGCGCTTAGAACGTCCAGGTCGGCTTCAGCAGTTATGACCGGCCGGGTCATGATTTCTCGCACGGCAATCTCTGTCTCCATTGGCCAATCTTCTCCCAAATAGCTCTATGTCCTTATTAGAGTGCTAATCATATAAAAGGCTACTGTGGCCTAATAAGATTTAATGCAATTAATATTATTTTTGCATTTATTCCCGGATGTGCCCAATTATATGAATGATTTCTGCCAGGATGAGATCGATGCCCAATCGTGCCGCTCCCGGCGATCCCGGCAGACAGAAGATCGCCCGGCCATGGTAGACTCCTGCCGCGGCCCTTGTGAGCATGGCACGAGTGCCAACCTCCTCCAGGCTTTTATGGCGAAATATCTCGCCAAATCCGGGAAGCGTTTTTTCAAAAAGCGGCTCGACTGCCTCCAGTGTCAGGTCCAGGGGGGTGAGACCGGTGCCGCCACAGATGACAACAGCGTCGGCATCGCTAGTTTCTACTGCCTTTCTTAGATCCAATCCATCAGGGAAAAGATGGTAACGGGAAGTATGTCCCGAGGACTTGATTCTCTCTAAGATCACCTTGCCGGATAGATCATCAGCTTCATCTGGACATTCAACCGATCCAAACCTCTGAAAGCGGGATGTACTCGCGATCACTACATCTATGATCATGCTATATGCTTGTTCAGGATTGGGATAAAATTTTTCCCGAAAATGCAAATGCTGAATAAAGGAGAAAGTCATGTCACTATTAGCGATTGATGTTGGGGCAGGCACCCAGGATATTTTGCTTTATGACGAGGATGTACCGCTTGAAGGCTCGACGAAGATGGTTTTGCCAAGCCAAACTGTGCTTGTGGGAGATCGAATCAACAGGGCAAGGATGAGAGGATGGGATATATTTCTGACTGGTCCGACCATGGGGGGCGGTGCCAGTACTGCTGCGGTAAGATGGCATCTGGCGGCAGGACTGAAGGTCTTTGCAACTGCAAAAGCTGCTGCGACCATTAACGATAACCTGGAACGCGTGGCTGCCTTGGGCATCGCGATACAGGAAGAAGCACCTGAGAATGTCGAGGTTATTGAGACGGGAGACATCGACCTGCCGGCACTCAGGCAGGCCTTTTCGATCTTCGACATAGATCTGCCAAAGGACCTGGGGGTAGCCGTTCAGGATCATGGCTTCTCTCCGGATAGGTCAAACCGCCTGGTCCGATTCGAGCATCTGGCCAGAGCCATTCGTTCTGGCGGGAGGCTCAAGGATTTTTCCTTCCGTGAACCGCCGGAGAGCATGACCAGGATGAGAGCTGTGAGAGACGTTCTGGCGGATGCTGGATGCAGACCACTGCTCATGGACACCGGACCGGCGGCAATCTTTGGGGTAGCTGCGGATTTGACTGACGACAGGCCGGTCATTATCATCAACTTCGGAAACGGACATACAGTTGCTGCAGTGCTTGATTCTGGCCGAATCACAGGAATATTCGAGCACCACACTGGAGAGCTATCGAGCAAAAAGCTGCGGGGATTTGTCAGTCAGTTGGCAGACGGAACGATTAAGAACAGCGAGGTCTTCGAAGATGGCGGCCACGGCGCATATATCGATAGCGTTCCTGGAGAGATCGAGAGAATCATCGTCACCGGTCCGAGGAGGCAGATGTTTTTAGGCAGCGGTGCCATCAAGGGAGCAGTAGCGGCTTCTCCTGGAGGGGACATGATGATAACGGGATGCATTGGAATTGTCGAGGCCTGGAAGAGAAGAGAGGAACTATGGAGATAGGAAGAGGCGCAGAAGCAGTAATCACTCTTGAGAACGGAACTGTCAAGAAGCTGCGGCTTGCCAAGAATTATCGACAGCCTGCTCTCGACGAGAGGATCAGACTGGAGAGGACTCTGCGAGAGGCCAAGATCACATCCGAGGCCAGGAAGCTAGGAGTTCGTACGCCCATCATCAGAGACATATCCAGATTTGAGCTGAAGATGGAGAGGATTGAGGGAGAGAAGATCAAGGACATAATCGACCAGGATCTCTCCCGGATGGTTGGCGAGACGGTAGGAAGGCTGCACCTGGGGGGGATCATTCACGGTGATCTGACCACCTCCAATATGATTTTGTCAGAGGGCAAGATCTGTCTCATAGATTTCGGATTGTCATTTTACGAAAAAACCGTAGAGGCTCAGGGGGTGGATGTGCATGTTTACTTCCAGACGTTGGAGAGCACTCACGACCGCCCTGAGGAGCTGATCGAGGCATTTATTGCCGGGTACACTCAGACCTATCCTGCTGCGGAGGCCGTACTTCAGAGGGTCAAAGAGATCAAGGCGCGGGGAAGATACCTCTAAAATGTGCCTTCAAATATGCATCTTAAATGCATCTGAATCGGTCATCAGCAACTTTATCTAGGACATAGCTATATTTATTTACAAGGTGATAACCCAATGGGACAAGAGGATGTCGTCTTCGTCGGCAATAAGCCTTTGATGAACTATGTGCTGGCGGTTGTCACGCAGTTCAACAATGGCGCCAAGGATATCAAGATCATGGCCAGGGGTCGGGCCATCTCCCGGGCAGTGGATGTCGCAGAGGTCTCTCGGTCCCGCTTTTTGCAGGATGTCACCGTAAAAGGTATATCCATATCCACCGAGGTCCTAAACACAGACCGTGGAGAGACGAATGTATCTGCAATTGAGATATCATTAGGTAGGTGAATTGTTCAATTGACAGTCGCACTGGGCGTCATATCGTCGGGCAAAGGAGAGAATCTGCGCTACATTCTGCAAGAAGAGCGGAGCGGCAGGCTGCCCGGACAGGTGAAGATAGTTCTTGCAGATCAACCGGATGCAGGAGCACTGAGAATTGCCAGGGAGTTTTCGGTCTCCGGACGATTTGTCGATCCGCTGGGCCTTACCCGTGAGGAGTACGACAAAAAGTTGATTGATCTTCTCGATGCTGCCGGGATAGGGCTGGTGGTTTTGTCCGGCTACATGAGGATCCTCTCGCCGCAGTTCGTTCGCCATTACAGAGATAGGATTTTGAACATCCACCCCGCCCTTCTGCCATCGTTTCGAGGGATGGACGCATTCTCTCAGGCTCTGGAGTACGGTGTGAAATGGACAGGGACGACAATTCACGTAGTTGACGAGGACGTGGATCACGGTCCAATAGTCTACCAGATGCCGGTGCCCATAAAAGAGAACGATACCCATGAGAGCCTGAAGGCCAGGATTCAGAGGGCCGAGTACCGGGCCTATCCGCGAGCCATAAAGATGTTTATAGAGGGACGGCCCAAAATCGATGGCAGGAAGATAGTCTGGAAAAATGCGGAGTGATGGACGATGGAAAACTTATGGGCTCCATGGAGAATCGATTACATTCTGAGCAAGAAGCCCCCAGGCTGCATATTCTGCGATAAGCCTGCTGAGAAGAAGGACGAAGAGAACCTTATTTTGTTCCGGGGCAAATATCATTTTGTTATCATGAATGCCTTTCCCTACAACAACGGGCACATGATGGTTGTTCCCTACCGGCACACGGCCAGCCTCTCCGCCTGGGCAGGCGAAGAGCAGCAGGAGATGATGCAACTGGCGGACATGTGTGTGGAGCTGCTCAAGAGGACCATGAGGCCGGACGGCTTCAACCTGGGAATCAACATGGGTCTTGTGGGGGGAGCAGGTGTCGCAGATCACATTCACATGCACATCGTGCCACGCTGGAATGGAGACACCAATTTCATGCCTGTGCTGTCTGATACGAGGGTGATATCAGAAGGGCTGCAGGCGACATACAGGAAGCTGAAAGAGGCTCTGGATGAGATGAAAAAGAGCTGAAAGGCGATCAGGCTGGATTGAAGGCATCCGGATCTCAGAAAGTCCTCCTCAGGACACTCATGCCAGCACGTGCCTGGGCACAAGGGATTGATTCCAGGCAGAATAGAATGGGCTTATGTTTACACGGCTGAAAAGTCGTGGCCCCATTGAAGCCTGCATGGCTACAAGCGAGCCCCTAAGCCGCGCCTCAAAGGTGAATAATGTTAAATCCCTTCAAGGCATATAAGGTCTTGACATGTTTGCTGAATATATTACTGCAGCGCTATCCAAGGCCAATTACAAGATTCTGGATAACGGTGAGTATGTTGCTACCGTCCCTGGTCTGCAAGGCGTTTGGGCTACAGGCAAGACCATCGAAGGAGCACGTACCGAGCTTGTAGAGGTTATTGAAGGTTGGATAGCCTTACGCCTGAGATTGGGATTGCCAATTCCATCGATGGATAACCAGGCCATAGAAGCATCCGCGAAGCCAATCGCAAGTGTCTAGATTAACTCCAGTATCGCGACATGAGCTAATTAGGCGATTAAGGAAGCTGGGATTTGATGGCCCGTATCCTGGCGGGAAGCACGCCTACATGAAACGAGGTATGATAACCGCACGCATACCAAACCCTCATCATGGTGAAGAGATAGATCCATCTCTACTGGACACTGTTTTAGATGAAGCTGGTATCAGTCGAGAAGAATGGTTCTCTGTAGCTTAACCTTTCGTTGTGAATAGGCAGAAAAATTCCGTCTATGATCAGGTAGAGGTTTACACGGCTGAAAAGTCGTGGCCCCATTGAAGCAAAATAGGATGAATTCCAAATTAAGGTCTATGCTTGAGAGTTTGGAGCACAAAGATCAAAAGCAGCTTCTTCCCTATGACTTGGAAGAACCAGAAGACATCACAAATTCTCTCATGATGCGCTCTGATCTGTCACTGCATGACTTCTTAGCGAGCGAACCAGATATCTATACGATCGATGATCTAAAAGTCCGATATAGATGAAAGGAGATATCATCCTCGTTCCATTCCCAAATTCAGATCTGACCGCAGGGAAGCTGCGGCCAGCACTGGTTCTCTACGAAGATGATATTGAGAACGAGACCGCTATCGGATATATATCTTCGAAAACCCCTATAATTCCGTCCACTTGCAAGATCGCAGCCGGGCAGTCTCCGGGGTTAATTGAAGTGATGCCAATTCTTTAATATCATAATCGCATAAAGTAGGAGAGATGGTTTTAGCAGAAGTGGAAATGCCTGGATCTATTCTAGCTCTGATCAAGGTAGATCGCGAAAATTTGGCCCCATTCATAAAGCGCTCACTGGCAGTTGAGCTCTACAGGGAAGGCAAACTCTCTTTGGGCAAAGCAGCGGAGCTGGCCGGGACCAAAAACAAATGGGAGATGCTCATGCTTCTCAGCGAGAAGGGTGTTCCGATAGATTATACCTCTGAAGATGCCAAAGAGGACCTTCAGACCTTAAAAGATGTGCTGGACCGATGATCACTGTAAGCAACTCAACGCCACTGATTGCCCTGGCAAAGATCAATCAATTATATCTGCTGAAAGAATTTTTTGGCGAGATCTTCATCCCGGAAGAGGTCTATGATGAGGTTGTGCTGCGAGGAAGTGGCCTGACTGGTGCCTCTGAGGTAGCTTCCTGCAGTTGGATCAAAACAGAGCCGGTAGCAAACAGGCTGGCGGTTGATGCTCTTTGCATATCCCTTGACAAAGGCGAGGCGGATGCCATTGTGCTCTCGCGGGAAAAGGACGCGCTGTTGATAATCGATGATGGCGACGGCAGGAAGTCCGCCAAGCAGCTCGGCTTGAAGATCACAGGGACTGTTGGCATTTTGCTCCTGGCATCAGATGAAGGAATGCTGGACTTAAAAAATACTCTGGACGAATTGAAGTCTGCAGGCTTTCGTCTCAGCGACAGAGAATATGGAAAAATCATGTCGCTGGCATGGGCGCCTGCAGAATGTGATTAGTTTCCACTGCTGAAAGGTCGTGGCCACATTGAAGCAGGTGCCACCTCACACTCAAAGGAAAAATTGAGCTTGTCGCTGCCCTGACAGAGATAATCAAACATGATGAAGACCGCATCATGATAGTAGATCTGGGTCTTCTAGACGGGAGGGCAGAAGAAAGAATTGAGTTTCTTGGAATTCGCGCCACTTTAAAAGAAAATAGGACGGTAGTAGTATGATCCCCGAAAGCTGGCTCGCATAGCTAAACCTTTTTAATCCCTTTATGCCATTCATCTAACCCATGTTCTATCTTGGAGAATACGACGAGGACACGGCCAAAGAGATCAAGAGGCATCTGGATAAAGCCGGCCTCAAGGTGGAGCTGAAGTCCTGCCTGGTAATCGATGAAGAGACAACTTACTACATCAAAGACAAGATGAGTGCCATCAGCGAGCTGACTGAAGAGAACACCAGCCAGTTCAAACAATATTTAGGGGCGATGAAGAGTGTGCTGCCCCAGGCAACGCCCGATAATTTTGAGGAATTGTATCTCAAGGAACTGTTCCCGGGCCTGTTTGATAAGAGAGATGAAGTCGTAGATCTTTTAACCAGCCCAGAAAGCACCACTGAGAAAGTGAAGGAGAGCCTTGAATCCGGCTCCAAAGAATGGGATGAAGACCACCCGAAAATGCAGGACGCAAAGTCATTTGCCATAATGATCCTAAAAAACAATGAGATAAAGATCGGCGAGCCGGCGGAGGACAAGCTAGAAGACCCAGTTCTCCTGTTATTGGTCTCTCCAGAAAAATTCGAGACCAGGCCGAAGCAATTGAAGTACGATATCGATTTCTATCTCGATAAATCAGTCACAGTCTACGTGGATGAGTTCACCGCACCCCTTACAGACGACATCGATGAAGATTTCTGGGACAAATATCCATCAGAGGCCCAGAGGCTCAAGATCCTGGGACTGCTGATTGAGAAGCTGGCCATCACACCCTCATCTCGGAAGATGGACTTTGCAGAGTTCGCAGAGGAATGTGTCCTGAACATAGAAGATGAGGATTCGACAATCAACATTGACGGATTCGATGTTGCTGATGAGCTGGCAAGGGTGCTTGAGAAGAGCGGAGCAATCAAGAGAAAGGGAGATAAAATCAAGTGGAAGGGCAAGGATTGATTCCGCCTATTTTTTCCTTTGATCATATGACGCCATCAGCCGTCAGCCACCAGTTATTATGATCCGCGAATGCCCGACCATATGAACCTTGTGATGCATTTATAAACGGTTTTTAAGCCATATATAAGCCATTTATAAATCTTAAATACTCACATATATATACACCCAGTCTGTAAGGGATAATCTGGAGATACTTGAGTATGGAGTCCACAATTAATATCGAGAACGTGGTGGCATCCACCAAGCTCGCGGAAGAGTTCGACCTTCACAAGATCGAGGCCGAGCTGGAGGGAGCTGAGTACAACAAGGAGAAGTTCCCTGGCCTGGTCTACAGAGTTAAAGCCCCGAGAGCTGCATTTCTCATATTCACCTCCGGCAAGGTAGTATGCACTGGAGCCAAGAACGTCGAGGACGTTCGCACGGTCATAACAAATATGGCCAAGACCCTCAAGTCCATCGGCTTCGAAAAAATCGACCTGGAGCCTGAGATCCACGTTCAAAATATTGTGGCCTCTGCTGACTTGAAGACTGACCTGAACCTAAACGCCATTGCACTTGGCCTAGGCCTGGAGAACATCGAGTACGAGCCCGAGCAGTTCCCCGGACTGGTCTACAGGATCAAGGTGCCAAAAGTAGTAGTGCTCATCTTCAGCTCCGGCAAACTCGTGGTAACAGGCGGCAAGAGCCCGGCGGAGTGCGAGGAAGGCGTGCACATCGTTCGGATGCAGCTTGAGAACATGGGGCTGCTGTGAACTACCGCGTCCTTAAGGGCGCGGCTTCCCACGTCATCGCCAAAACTTGCATCACGGATGTGTGATGTAGCGGTTTTGGTTCTATGGGCGCTACGGGCTGTTCCATCCCGGTGTGGAGATTCCTGAAAGGGCCATAACAAGACGTCCCAACATTTTCCTGTCAACTTTTAAAGAGGCATCATCACTTGGACTGCTGCGTGAGACTCTCGAATGGGTAGTCCAAGAGATAAAATCCGCTTGAATAATTCGATCTGGTAATAGGACAGTCTGTGCATTCATAAAGGCAGCCAAAAATATAAATTTTCAATAAAAAATTATTTAAAGTCAGAATGCCCAATTATCCTTGAAAGAGAAGAAGGTGGGAGCATTGTCTGGCTTTTTCGATCAAAAGAATGCTACGGGACTCATGGAAAAACTGCAAAGAAGCAAATACCGCGACCTGATCATACTCCTCACGGTGATCCTAGCCTTTTTTGTGCTGATAATAGTATCGGCTGCCTGACTCCTAGCAGAGAACTGAATGCTAAATGGCATGATCCGACGTCAAGAGATGATAGCTCATGCGATTTAGCTAGCTCTGAAATGCGTCTTTGGCCGCACCCGCATCACCTCGATGGACAGGCTCTCCTGCGCCCCTCCGGAGATGTCGCGCAATGTGAGAAGCTCTGCGTCTGGCTCATCCTTGCCCACGATGACCGCATGGTCGCCACCAGCACTGGCAGCCGCCTTGAGCCGGTGCCCCCCAGCCAAATCACATGAGGTCAGGAAGGTCCAACTCACTATAAACCGCAATATAGATGTGCTTCTTTTGCGCACCGCTATGGCGCATGTCTAAAATCATCACCAATCCTCTTCGCCAAAAGCTCCTCCTCGCCGCCGTTGCTGCAGGTATGTTCCTCGACGGGCTTGATAGCTCAATCGTAAATATCGTCCTCCCGCAGATATCCGAATCATTTGAAATCGATGCAGGCACGGTTTCCTGGGTCGCCATAACATATCTTTTAATGATTGCTGGACTCATCCTCGTTTTTGGAAAAATTGCTGAACGAGGTTTTCTCAGAAATATATTCTTAGGAGGACTCCTCATCTTCACACTTGGATCTGCAGCATGTGGGCTCTCACCCAACTATGGATTTCTTCTTGCATTCCGAATCCTCCAGGGGATTGGAGCGGCAATGATTGCGGCAACCGCACCTCTGTTATGCGTGACTTATCTGCCAAAAAATATGCTGGGAATGTCTTTGGGGACAATGGCAATGACCGTCTCATTAGGAGCTGTTCTGGGCCCGGCGATCGGAGGTTTTCTCACCTATTATCTGACCTGGCAATGGGTATTTTTGATCAATATACCGATAGCACTCTTGGCTCTGCCGTTTAGCTTGCATGCTATTCCAAAGGATGGCCCTCGAATAAAACAGCCATTCGACCTCTCAGGCGCGGCTTTCCTCTTTGGAATGATGGTGTTCGGGGTATATGCACTCGAACGCATCCCCCATCTGGGAATAGCCGACCGACAGATTCTCCTCAGCACGATTTTTGGAATTATTTGTGCTATTGCATTTCTCAGCAGAGAGATATCGAACAAAACCCCGCTGATTAATGTTAGTATCTTCATTGCACGGGATTTCACATCGACCTTCATCGCATTTTTTATTATTAGCGTAGTATATATGGGGACCTTTTATCTCCTGCCATTCTACCTCCTGGCAGGAATGCAATTCGATTCCGCTTTGAGCGGTCTTTATCTACTGATTCCACCCGCAATCACTGCTATTGTTGGCATACCCATGGGAAAATGGTCTGATAGAATTGGCCGCAGGCCCTTTGCCCTTGCTGCGTGTTTTATGCTGATTGCAATCAGCAGCATATATCTAGTGATTTTACCTGAAATGGGAAGAGCTCCGCTCCTAGCAGGCCTCATTTTGATGGGCCTTTTCTGGGGATTTGCCGGAGGACCAGCAGCAAGCAGAGTTGTGGATTGTGCCCCAAATGGTGAAGAAGGTACAGCCTCCTCGCTAATGGTCACTGCGATGTATCTTGGATGCGCCATCGGCGTTGCATTCTATGCAACAACTTTTACAATTGCGTCTGCAAAAGAAGGCATTGTAGCATTTTCTGAGATCGACGCCGTCACATTAATGAACGGCTTTCATTTTTCGATGATGATAGGGCTCCTGCTTTCCATTACCGCATTAGTGCTATCGGCAATTGTTCGTGATACAAAAAAATGCTAATGGATCAATGGCGGACATGAATTGGCAGGCGAGCCAAACGCCAGCCAACTGCAGCATCTCGACCGAGCAGTTCAATTGCCCTGAAAATGCGTCTTTAGCCTTGCCTCAATCTCTGCAATCGGTAGGCTCTCCTGTGCCCCTCCAGACATGTCGCGCAAAGTAAGACGCCCAGCATCCAGCTCATCCCTGCCCACAATGACAACAAAATCCGCCTTTGCGCTGGCTGCAGCCTTGAGCTGGGCACCCAGCCCTCGACCCATGACATCCAAGAGCACCGGCACGCTTTCCCTTAACCGTATCGCGACCTTTGCCGCATCCTTTTTGACATCCGGGGTAAAGGCCAAAAACACAGGAGTTGATCGCGACTGGTTCATCTGCACTATTTCCATGATGCGATCAAATCCAAGACCAAACCCTGTGGATGAGGTCTCCTTTCCCCCGAAGAGGCTTGCCAGCTCATAAGTCCCGCCGCCGCAAATCTGCCGCTGTGCGCCCAGCCCCTCGGCATAGACCTCAAAGACAGTTCCGGAGTAGTATTCGAGACCTCGCACGATCTCAAAATCGATGGTGAAGTTGACGCCGTATGCCTTCAGGAGATCAACAGTCTGCACAAACTCATCCAGATGCAGCTCTGCGTCCACTGCTCGCCCCTGCCGCGCCGAGCCCCGACCGGCAGGCGGAGAAGTCGCAGCCTGCAGCTCGCCCGCAGAAACAGACCCTGCAGCTTCTGCAACAACCGCCTCCTGGCCAGGCTTCAAATCCGCCACGATTTGAGCAGCCCGATCCAGAGCACTCTCACCCTTGCTGTCAATCAGCTCTAAAAGACCCAGATGGCTGCATCCGATCTCTTCGAGAAGAGCGGCAAGTGCTTCCACCTCTTTCTTGTCTATCATCCTCATGACCGAGGGGCGATGATCGGCTGGAATCTGGCCCAAAATGCTCCTGATCAGACCCAGATAGCCAATGTGAATATCCCCGGAGACTCCAACGCTCTTCAGCATCCGGCTGGCGAGAGCCACGGCTTCCGCCTCAGAATCTGGCTTCGCTCCTCCGATCAGCTCACAGCCCATCTGCCAGAACTCTCTGAAGCGCCCCTTCTGTGGCCGCTCGTATCGAAAGCAGTTTCCGAAGTACCAGAGCCGCTGCGGTTTAGGAGAGTTCTGCAGCTCAGAGACGAACATCCGCATAACAGGAGCCGTCAGCTCCGGGCGCAGTGCGAGATCGCGCCCGCCCTTGTCCTTGAAGCTGTAGATCTCCTCAATCACCGACGCCCCTGACTTTTTGGTGAACAGCTCAAGATGCTCAAACGTAGGTGTAGCTACCTCTCTGTATCCCCACCTATCCAAAACATCCTGCATGGCCTTCTTGGCCTGACTTCTTCTCTCTGTCTCCTCAGGCAGAAAATCCCTGGTGCCCCTAGGTCTCTGGATGGTCATATCAAAATAGAGATTGCAACAAAATGCCCTTATAGTTTGTGATGAGAAAAAAGCAGAAACGAGGCGAGAAAAATGCCCATTAGTGTCATATCAGCTTCTCCTCGACCTCGGATGGACAGACGATGATCTGCACCGGCTTTATGATGATATTGGATGTAGCCACTGCACTGCCTCCTTCTGCAGTATTCAGGGCGCTGACGGAAATCCCTTGAACATCTACATCGATATTGTTTCCGAGATGCACCTGCTCGGCAGACTGTACCATTTGCGCCGGGCTCATCCCTCGGTTTAATGGACTCTTCGAGCTGGAGTTCAGAGCGTTATCCACAATCGTTTCGATATCATCTCTTGGCCCCTCAACCGGCCAATCACGGTCGATCTCCGTCTTTTGGCCTGAGATGCTTAAATCCAGGTTATTGACGAGACCCATAGCATTAGGATCACCATTTTGCGCCTCATTGCAGACGATATCCCTCTCCTTCACTGAATTAACAGATTTCAGGTCTGAAACCTGGCATGATGAGTTCAGCTCAGACAGAGAAATGGACTCTTTTGAAGGTGGCAACTTTGGCACCAAATCTAAATCGGATTGATGCAAAGCGGATGAGCGCTGTGCCGAAACCGATTCCTTGAGCTGGCTGAACAGATCTGGCAGGTTTGTCTGGTTTGAGGCAGAGGCTACAGCCATCACCAGAAACAGACAAATAAAAGCGGCCCCCACCAGCACAAGGCCGGTGGGTCCCAGCTTTTTATTCATGGATTCTCCTATGGGTCATCAGACCCAAAACTTACTGCTGGTTGGTCACGATCTCTACATTGTTTTGAGCCAGGGTAGATGCGGAATTTCCCGAGAATGGGAAGGCAGCTTGCCACGATAGACCAATGGCAGTCGCGCTCCTGCTTCCTACCTTTATCTGCTCTGCATTGTATTTAGTACAGCAGTCCTTGCATGGACAAGATGGATCCAGAGCCTGGCAGCAAGCACAATCACCGGAATCCTGGTTCTTCTTGATCTTCAGGTTGTTCTGTGCGGTGACTGCAGCACTATTGCCGCTGAACGGAGTTGAGAATTGAGCTGTTCCGCCAATTGCCAAGGCCCTGTCGTTTCCAACCTCAACTGAATCAAAGTTGACGTCCGCATCCCCAGGGAACTTGAAGGCGTTAGCTCCTGTTTCAAAGATCCCCTGCCCTAGAATGTCCACACCGCCGCTTCCTATCAACGCGCTTTGTGCCATAGCTGAAACCGCGAACGCGGCCATTGCCATAGCCACAACCAAGAACATTGCTACTCTTCTAATGGTCTCACCCCATAAACTCTTAGTGGTTGTACATTACTAATTACTTATTATATAAATATGTTTTGGTGATTTTTTAGCTGAATTCGTAGATTTATAAGGATATCTTGAGCTAGAAATTTTACATAAAATATGCGACACGAATAATAAGAAACCATAGTAATAGCTAAATTAATTCTGAAAAGAGAGGTCAATAGGATAGCAATCGACCAACAGAATAAATAAAAAAAGCAAAAAATGTGATTGCTGATTTGAGATTTTCCGAGAACAGTCTGTCCCAAACATCACTTGAGCTTCTCTTCAACCTCTGACGGGTAGACTATGATCTGCACGGGCTCTATGATGATATTAGATGTAGCAACTGCATTTCCCCCAGGCACAGTGTTTACAGCGCTGACATATATGCCATGAACATCTATGCTCAGACTATTTCCAAGATGATTCAAATCGCCTGCAGATGTCTCCAGGATGTCCGACAGGCCATTGGAAAGATCCATGCCAAATTCATCTGCATCTGCCCTCCGTCCGCTCACGCTTATGTCCAGAGAATTAGCCAGTCCCAGATACCTGGAGTCACCATTTTGAGAATCCTTGTAGGAGATATCCCTTTCTCTTTGGCAATTCATAGCAGACAGATCCCCAACTGCCGCAGAGGTGTTGCTGCAGTCCATCAAGACCTCCTCAGACTTTGCAGAAGAGGAGACCGATGAAGATACAGGCGAAGAGAGAGATGGACTCACATGAGTTAATGAGCTGTGCCACGGAAAATATACCGAATCCTCGCCAACCTTAAGCTCACCCCAGCGGAAGTTTGCCTCTCGCTGAAGCAAGTAAAGGGATCGACTTTCGAATTTATTGAAAGGATCAAGGTTTTTAGATGACAGCTCTGCGGACGCCGAATCACATAATATGCATATAAAAAGGACGCCCACTAACAACATGCTAGTGGGCTTAATCGACATCCTCATTTCAGTCTCCTCAGATCAATCTCTCGGATCAGCAATCCGGAACTACTGCTGGTTGGCCACAATCTTGACGTTGTTGGTGGCTGCGGCGAACCCGAAGGCCAGAGCGTCCCTGTTGCCCACGTTGATCTGATCGATGTTCACCTTGATGCAACAATCCTTGCAGCCCTCGTAATAGCTCGTACTTGTGGTTTCAGTCTCGTTGCAGCATCCGCACAATCCAGAATCCTGATTCTTCTTGATCTCCAGGTTGTTGGTAGCAGTGGCGAGTGGCGTCTTCTGCCAGATATTTCCAAATGCCAATGCCTTGTCATTTCCCACATTCAGGGTATCTATGTTGGTGTCCTGAGCCTCAGGGAATTTTGTTAGAGCCCCATCAGTCTCAAAGATGCCAGTTCCAAGTACATCTACACCCCCGTTTCCAGCCAAGCCATAATCATTCTGCGCCAGGGCAGAAATGGATAGCATGGCCACAGCCAATACCAATGCGAAACTTATCTTCTTAATAATCTCACCCCATACATCCTATAATATAGACGGATGTTGTCATTGATAATATTTATATTTTTTGGTAAGACATACAAAATTAAGTATGGGCTTTAAGGCATAAGTCAAAAAATATCCACATCATGTCATAAACTAATATAGTTATTAATGGGCAAAGTTCAGTATATGATAAAAGTAATATAAATTAAAGTTATATATATGAAATACACAATGTAACATTATAAGGAAATTGATAATGATATTTACGCAAATGAATTGATTGCAGACAGATGTTGTGCGAAGCAACGACTTGAGCCTTAAGAGAATATCAGCTTGCGGATCTTCATGGAAGCCAGATCGACGATTGGCACAACCCCCGCAACTGGCTGGATGTTCATCTTCTTCTGAAAATCGGTCTGAGACTGCCAGGTCCCGCTGTTGATCACAGCTACGCCTTTGTACCTGGCAATGCCTACGGTATGAACATGCCCGCAATGCAATATTGCCGGCGGTCTGGATATAACATAATGGTCCTCATGTTCAGGAGCAATTGAGACGCGACTGCCGTAAATTGGAGAGAGATGCCGCCGTCGGAGCATCTCAATCATGGCCTTCTCAGGAGCAGCATAAGAGATGCCGGGCAGCCGCAAGACCAGATCATCTATGCTTCGACCATGATAGACCAGTACCGATATGCCACCCAATGTCACCCAGGCGGGATTTCCCACAAAAAGCATATCTTTTCGAAAATACCTCTGAATATCCTCAGGAAGAGCGGGTTGAGGCTCAGCCTGGCGCACGATATCGTGATTTCCGGGAGCTATGATCACCTTTATGTCCTTTCGGATGGCATTGAGCCACTGAGCAGCCGCCTGGTACTGCTCATAAATGTCCATTATGGCCAGGTCTTTTTCCTGGCCGGGATAGATCCCAATGCCGTCCACGATATCGCCGGCAATCACTATGTACTGCACCTGAGCTGACAGACCGGATGGGTCGTCCGTATCTCCGTTAAGCCACTCCAAGAACCTCTGCCAGGCATCAGCTATGAAATACTTGCTTCCCACATGCAAGTCGGAGAGCAGAAGGGCGCAGCCGTTCCCCTTCTCCAGAGGAGCAGTCTGGTTCGGCATATCTGGCCAGAGCAGGGACTTGACAAAGATCCGTCCGTTGCCATCAGAGGTGCCGGTGATGCCTATAACCTCATCCGTGATGATGAGCCCAGACTGCTCGTAGATCTCTGAATCCTTCTGAATGACTGCGATCAAGAGTCCTGTGGGGTCTTCCAGCTCAATCACCCGATTGCCTTTGGCCGTCGTCCTGACATCCATGACCATTCCAATAACTGACACCTCCCTGCCAGTTGTGCTCTTGCCAAGTGACTCGATGGGCCGAGAGTTGAGCCTTCTTGAAAGTATCTCCCTGATTTTGGCGTACCTGTCGCGAAAATAATGAACAAAATCGCTATATTCGCCGACACAGGTAGATCGACCGGTTATATCGCATTTCAGCTCAACCGAGGATGGCACAACATCGAGGGAAGGACGCGACACCAACGCCGGAGACGGGACAGGCGAGGCTGATTGAGCGAATTGCGGAGACGGAGCAGACGAGATGGAGGCAGAATCGAGATGGGATGCTACCTGAGAGGTTCCAATAACAGCCACGGACCTATCTGTGCTGCCGACGATGCGCTTTAAGAGATCCTCTTTGCTGCCGTGATAGCGACAGATGATCTCAAGAGCCTTCGGCTCCAGCTGGTAGCCCAGCTCAGCAAGCCTCTCTACGATCTCTTGACCGGCGGAAGGTCCCTGGCGGATGCGACTGCCTGGTATCTGCTGCATCGAAAGTAGTATAAGAGCCTACCAACTGATAAATATGGTTGATGAGGATCGATGAGTGGTTTGACAATTTGCCTCTTCCTGGCCTGGCCAAAGACATAATCTTCGTGGTTGTGGTGGTTGGCGGGATATCCCTCCTGTCTCAACTTCTGTTAGGCCTCTGGACGCCTATGGTCGCAGTGGAATCGGGAAGCATGGTGCCGAATCTCAATATTGGAGACATAGTATTAGTTCAGGGAGCGTCGCGCACAGATGTGATTGCTTGGGATGAGGCGGAAAAGACTGGTTACACGGCTTTTAATAATCCGGGGGATGTCATTCTCTACCGGCCCTATGGCAAAGCGAGCTTGAATCTTTTAGACCAGCTCAAGATCCTTTTGGGAATTGCCCCTGGCAAGGAGAAGGCCACGCCAATCATTCACCGTGCCCTGCGATATGTGAACACAGGAGAGCCGATGTGGCAGGACGGACCTGCTGCGCCTTTTTCAGGCTACATCACCAAAGGAGACCACAATGAGGTGATCGACCAGATGGCAGGGCAGATCTTTGGCATAGCCAACTCATCATACATCGAGGCAAACAGGGAAGAGATCATGAATGTCGGCAGCGAGATCTACCTGGACAAGAATACCGGCCTGATCATTTACAGGACTACAAATGGCACGGTCGTAGGAGAGGGCATCAGCTATTTGACACCAGTTAAAGATGAATGGGTCATAGGAGTTGCCAGAGCCAAGATCCCAATTGTGGGATACGTAAGGCTTCTGCCGAGCATCATATACGATGAGATTAAAAAGCTGATAAGCTAGGGTGCAAGAGAACTCGAAAGCAAAAAGATGGGATCATCTGGGCTTTTTTGCAGAGATCGCCCAATGATCCTGGTGAAAGGGCAAAAGATCCTGGATAGGACCGGGATCAAGACCCTGAAGTTTTTTCATCTCCGCCACAAGGACGGCCTCTGGCCTGGCGGTGACATCCACAGAGCGCGTCTTGAGCATGAGGATGAGATCGCCTCCTGGCTTGAGATACCGGGCGCAATTCAATGTGGCAATCTCGGCCTGATTTCTCTGAGCTATATCCTGATAGACCCAATCGACCGGCTCGACAAAAGAGGCATACTCCTCAGGTCTAGAGGCGTCAGCTAAGATCGGCACAATGTTTTTACGCCTGGAAGAGAGTCGGACCAGATCGCGCATTGAGCGGGGCGAGAACTCCACGGCGTAGACGAGGCCGTCTTCTACTATATCGCTGACGTGGCTGACTGTGGTTCCAGTGGCTGCCCCCAGATACAGGACCAAAGCATCGCGAGAGAGAACTGGCAGCGGTCGGCTGGCTTTGAGAAGCAACGCTGCCAGCTTGGAGCGGTAGGGATCCCATAAGCGGCAGCCATTCAGGATGCGTTCGCCGTAAACTGGCTGGAGATCAAGGCTCCTGCTAGAGAGCCTTCTGTCACCATCCATCTCCAGCATGACAACGCCTGGAATTACCTCCTGGCAGTTCATGGAAATCTCGGCTCAGCAGCTTACAGCTCTTTGCCCATTGAAGTGGTGGTGAGTTTAACGTGCTTTACGCCCTTTAGAGACATCATCTTCTCTGCGGCCTTCCTTACATCCTGGCCCTCACCCCGCAGGACTATGACCTCCAGGCAGTTGTCGTGGTCAAGGTGAACATGGAGGCTGGACTGGATGATGCTGCCTGCTTCATGTTGAATCTCCGTCAGGTTGTCCACCAGGCCCCGCTGGCCATGAGAGTACACGAGAGTGATGACGCCCACCCTCTCGCCCTGCACGTCGCTCATCCACTCGAAATGGACGATGTAGTTCCTGATGGCGTCTCTGATCCCTTCTGAACGCGATGAGTAACCGCGCTGCAAGATAATCTCATCAAACCGGGAGAGAAGCTTCTCCGGCAGCGAGACTCCGATCCGCATTAATTCCTGTTCCATATATATCGTGGTCTATATGCCGATGTTATTTAGTAATAAACCTAATGGAGAAAAATGTCAGAGGCCCATGAGTCGTATATCCAATGAACCATAAAGGTTTTCCCTTTGCAGAGAAACAGATATCGGCAGTATGACAGATATTGCAATCATCGGCGAGAGAGCATTTCTCTATGAGAAGCTCTTCGCGGAATTGTCGGTCAGCTTTCAGTTTCTCTCGCCTGCAATACTTGGCAGCCCCTTTTTGCCCAGGTTCAAAGCAGTGCTGATACCAACAGGCTTTGCCAATGCCCAGTACTCTCAGACTCTGCCAGCATTGAAGAGAGCAAAGTCCAATATCTCCGACTTTGTGAAGACTGGTGGGCTCCTGACGGTCTTCGGACCGATGGTTGAAAGTCACGACTTCGACTGGCTGCCGTTGCCGCTCTCTTATGTCTGCGAGCTTGGCTGCAGAAGCGTCCCTCCTACCGAGAACGAATGTTCCTGCCTCTTATGCACCAGCACCCCTGAATGCGACGGCTACCTGATCCCCGGAGAGGGCTTTGAGACAGTTTTAAGGGACGAGAAAGACCGAGCCATACTTGTGACTGCTAAATTTGGTGATGGGCTGATCGTGGCCACCACGGTGCATGAATTTCCTGCTGGCGAATACATCAAATGGGCTCTGGGCCAGGCCAAACCTGCCAAGCTTTAGAGAGGTGACGATCCTTGCAGCAAGAGCATGATGAGGCTCTCGAAAGCAAAGAGACGCTCGACGATGAAGAGATGCCCTTGAGAAAGAAGACCAAGCTGCGCGAAGAGATCGAAGCTCTGCTAGAGAAGAAAGGGCTTGTTCTAGAGGAGAAGATATCCGTGATGAACCTGGAGATCCAGGAAACCTATTATTTTAATGATTATCATGAGGCAATGGATTTCCTGAAAGGCAAGAAAGGACGATGGTACATCACAACGCCGGGCATAAAAAAAAGCGCGGTGAGAACACCGCCTTAGAAGTGAAACTCGATATGGAATGGTATGTAGAAGATCCAGACGAAGTATACCGCCATCAGGACGAGCCCCAATGGGACACCGAGCTTGGCCCATTCTTTGCTGGAGATGCCCAGCTTCCCTGCAGAGATGATGTTTGGGATATTTCCGGGGATCAGCATTCCACCGGCGATGAGCAGGCCCATGAGAACCGCCTTAATTTGAGTTAAGCTCATGGCGGGGCTTATCTCGGCTGCCGTTAGCGTGGCATTATCGAGAATCGCAGAGACCATGTTGACCCAGTAGAGAATCTCGGGGGATATGCCAAGGACGTACTTGTCTATTACCACCTTCATGCCAGCTCCCAAGAGCAAAAGAGCCATGACGAAGACATAGACCTTAATGGCCCTCATGGCCACATCTTTCAGGCCGCCGTCATCTTCTTCACTTGCTTTGCATTCCACGGCCTTGGCTTTGCCTGTAAAGAACATTGCCAGAAGGCCCATGGCCAGACATCCGGGTATAATGTATATTGCAAGCTGGTTGAAGAGGAAGAAGAATGCAGCATGGAAAGGCTCTCCCTGCAGCTTGGTGATGGCAATGGTTGAAAGCGGCTCGCCTACAGGCGTCAGGACTGCGCCAAGGCCAATGGAGAAACAGGCAATGATACACAGATTGATTTTGGTCTGCCTGTCAAAGGGCATGCAGTTCATTAGTTCCACCAGTAGCAAAGAGGCGATGATGGCCGTAATAACGCTTGAAACCAAGCCCAGAATGGCAACAATCAAGAATACGATAATCTTAACTGGAACCACTTTGGTGATGGAATTCATTGCCATCTGCACGTAGCTTTTTCCATAATGGAAGAGAAGGCCTGCTAGCAGCACCGCGGGAACGATTCCTTTTACTATCGGCTCTTTAATGGCCTCCATCACAATTTCCATGTTCCATCCAATGAGCTCCACCTGATGTTCAGTGTAGCCCAGAGAAGCCACTAAAGCCTCTTTATTGTAGAAGCTGGATATCGTTACAGCCAATACTCCCATAACAAACAGAAATACCTCAAGGTTGTGCTCGATCTTCTTGACCATAAACGGTCCAACGAGCACAATAAGAACTATAGCTAATAAACCTAGATCTAACGGATCAAACTGCATTATTATTCCCTCCAAAACCTTCAATATAGATGAGATTTCCCATTGCCAAACAAAAGCCGCTCATAGGCCCAGGGATTTTATCGTGCTTCCAAACGATTTTAAATTCCCTAATCCGAACGGCTTCCTCAAGCATTGAAACCATTACGACCTACCTACTTTCCTCTGTCTGCAGCCCTCATATCAAGAGGGCAAGATTATATTCGGATATTTCTTCCAATATTAAACGCTTTTGGTTTTTATTTTCGAATTGATTCCACTTAAATGCAAAAGCTCAACAGATGTTAAACCAAATAGGATAAATGGCAATTAAGCCCTATTGGAAATAGGAAAAAAACCATAATCACCATTAAGGATTCAAAAGAGCATGACGAAGAGATGGCATATGGAATAAAAATTATTGAAAAGCCTGCCCTCAGGCTAGTACATTGCGATCTCGGATCTTCTCAAAACAAGCACCGGCCTCTTTGCGGAATTGGCAACATCGTAGGCAGTGCTGCCGATCCTGCCCTTCTTTATGGCCACTGCACCCTGGGAGCTCATGGCGATGACAGACACATCCTCCTCCTCAGCCGCAGACCTGATCTCCTCCACAGGATGGCCCACTACAACCTTGGAAGTAACTGCTATGCCGCTTTGCATAATCTCTGAGACCACATCGTCCATCTTCTTCATGGCCGAAGCGACGTTGGCATCGATTTCCTCATCGGTCTCACCTGTGGAGACGACATTGAGCAGCACCAGCTCGCCGATTCCCGGCAGGCTCTTGAGGAAGGACAAAGCAGCTTCAGCAGGCTGAGAGAAGTCTGTAGGAAAAAGAATTCTCGAAAAGAGATTAGAGCAATGCATCTGCATTTCGCCACCCTCCAGCACACGATAGCGCATGACGAGGAGATGAGTGCCACCAAAACGCAGAACATTTCGAGATACGCTTCCAAGCAGTGCGCTCTGTATCCGGCTACGTCCTCTAGCACCCATTGCAATCAAAGAGACCTTCTCCTCCTCGGCCACCCTTGATATGGCGCTGGCTACCTCGCTCCCAATGACGGATACCGCCCTCACCTTGACATTGACTCCAGGAGCTGTTATGGCTCCCTTCACAGCCGTCAGACGCTCCTCGGCCTCCTTCAGCTCAGATATAGGATCCCAGACCCTGGTAATTGGGCTCCTTGAGACCACATTAAGAAGAACTACCTCATTTACGCCGGGAATCTCCCCGACGCACTCGACGAGCCTACCCGCATGTCTGGAGAAATCCGTTGGGACCAGGATTTTTTCGAACATCATTCACACCACCCCATAATTAATCTCCGTCGATATTTATAATCATCGAACATGCATAATATTGGCATCAGCCAACGAAAACAGCCATCATATCTGAAACATCTGAATCGCCTGGCATCCACCCTGTAAGCCCTGGAAAGGAGGCATCGGCAGCATCCTAGCCAAGAATGCTGCCTCTTTGACCAAAAACCAGCGAGATAAATCAGCTAAATATCAGTCCAGGACCGACCCGAAGGCGCCCTCTTCCAGCTCCATCTGCTCGCTCCAGGTGGATTTGCAGGAGCAATCCAGATCCTTCAAAGGCCCCACGTCCTGTGATAGAGCATGGACCCGAATGGCGTTTGCGACTGCATCATCGCACTGGCCGCAGTTATGCGGGCCGCGCCTGGTTCCTGCCCCTACTGGATCGCAGACAATTGGACCCGGCACGCTTTTGATCACCTCCAGTGCAGACCAAAGCCATGGAGGCCGGAACTCGCCCTTCTCCCACATGCGCTCAACCACGGTATTGCGCTGAACATTGCAGAGGTTGAGAGAGAGGACATCGGCATATTCGCGGGCGATTTTGGCTGAGGCTATGGCGTCTTTCATCGCCTGGCCCTCGGTGAGCAGAGGCGGCTTCAATAGAAGATAGGCCTTGATGCTTCCGCCCTGCTGGCGCACAGCCTCAGAGGCGGAGACGAAGTCCTGGAATGAGAAGCCCTTTCTGATGACGCAATCCCGGATGAGGTCGCTCGCGGTCTCAAGGCCAATGGCAAACTCAGTCGGAATGTGAGAGAGGCATGCTTCGATCGTCTGGGATGTAACGAATTCAGGACGGGTTTCTATGACGAGCTTGGCCAATCCGAGAGCCTCCAGACGCTTTAGAATCTCATCTCGGGCAAGAACAGGCATCTCATCAGGATCCAGGAAGCTGCCGCTGGTGTAGATCTTGACAACAGACACCTCTGGAGCCGACCTGCCGAGAGCCCACTCGAATTGAGCAATCAGATCATTGGCTGATGCAGGCGCACCCTCGCCCGCATAGCCGCACATCGTACAGCGATTCCAGCGGCATCCGACGGTGCGAAGTATCATTGTCAGGGACTCAACCTGCCTGCCGTCCAGGAGGTCTTTGCCACGCCAGACTGTTACAGGTCGTTTCAGGTCCAGAATTTTATCCGCTCTTGAGTTTGGCATTTCCTTATCCCAGATATTGCAGAGCGCTGATTGCGGCAGAAGCACCTGAGCCTACGGCTGTCGCCACCTGCAGCCTTCCCCCTGTCAGGTCGCCGGCAGCAAAGACTCCCTGGATGCTCGTCTCCTGATTGAGCCGGTTGACCTTGACATAGCCGCCTGGAGTCATATCGAGGCCCAAAGCCACGGCCAGATCAGTGTTGGGCTTCATGCCCATTTCCACGAAGACGCCATCTGCCTTAAGAGATCGGGGGGTATTGCCCACCTTGAAGCCCACGCTAGAGACGAACTGATCCCCAGCAATCTCTGTGATCTCCGCTCCGAAGGTGGCTGAATAGTTGGATAGTTTCTTGATGCGCTCAAGGTAGACAGGCTCGGCCACCAGCTTCTCTCGCGAAGAGAGCAGGTGCACCTTTTCAGCGATGTTGGCCAGATAGAGAACGGCTCGGGCAGCACCATTGCCATAGCCCACAACGGCCACGGCCTTATTTCGGTAGAGGGCTCCATCGCAGTGAACGCAGTACGACACGCCCCTTCCCGTCAGCTCCTTCTCGCCTGGAATGCCGATAGCACGATGACTGGCTCCCATGGCCAGAATAATTGCCTTTGCCTCGTACTGCCAGTTCTCCGTCTTGAGACGGAAAAAGTTGCTTAAAGCAACAATCTTTTCCACCTGCTCCGTCTGGTTCTCCGTTCCGAATTTGACAGCCTGAGAGAGCATTCTTTCCGATAGCTCAATGCCCTGGATGCCATCAGGAAATCCGGGGTAGTTCTCGTATAGGCCGCCCATGGACTGCTGCGAGCTGTAAATATCTCCCAAAACAAGAGTCTTCTTCCCGCCTCTCGCGCAATACATGGCTGCGGTCAGCCCAGCCGGGCCTGCTCCTACTATGACGACATCATGCAAGCGAATATCACCATAAAAAACTAGCCTTCAAGGTAGATAAAGGGTATGTAACCTCGGCCCGGATGGCCAAAAGGCTGGAATTTTGCCCGCAATGTTTTTAGACTAGAAGATGATTGTAGGGGATGCTTCGTGAGATACGATAGCGCCGATAGTGTAGCGGTTATCACTAGGCGTTGCCAACGCCTAAACTCGGGTTCGAATCCCGATCGGCGCATATAATTACCAGTAAACATGGATATCCAGTTTTTATCCCTATCGTTTTAGAATTGTTAAGTGGTTTGCCATCGTCGTTTTGATTCACTTATATGATGTGATCTTCTGACTATCATAAAATCAAACACATCAAAGCCCGCGTCAAGCATCCTCAGACCAATGGAAAACTGGAAAAATGGAATGATACTTATGAACTTAACAGATTTAGGTTCGAGAATTTTGACAATTTCGTGAATTGATATAATACAGTTAGATTTCATGAGGCCCTCGATACGAAATGGTATCTGCAAACACCAGATAATGCATTCTGGTCAAGGCTGTCGAAAGGATGCAAACTGGGAATGTTCCTGAATAGGATGGAGACTGAATTAAATCTTAGTGTCCTATAAATATTAATAATAGTGGATTCCTAATAACTTATTGGTCTCCCATCAAATATGAGACTCCGCCAAAATTTCATCCTTTTTCCGCTCCTAAGACGCTAAATTTTCTCGATTAACCATCTTTTTCAATCATTTTTCGACAG
>Ga0074198_1000378_pt1 | contig 50006 bp, 54 predicted proteins | sample EPASupsiteSAE323_FD_64527 | JGI IMG/M metagenome (GOLD analysis project Ga0074198, IMG submission 64527) | Bioremediated contaminated groundwater from EPA Superfund site, New Mexico - Sample SAE3-23 | ecosystem: Environmental > Aquatic > Deep subsurface > Groundwater > Contaminated ... | reverse complement strand
AACATAAGATAAATGTTATTATTTTGTTATCGAATTTGAAACTTTATTAAAAATCTTTGAGTTCTCGTGAACGAAAATCACATTTTTAAAAAGAATCGTACGTTCTTCTTTTTAATCATGTGCCTTATTATATCCGGGCTTGCGATGGTCCTTACCGTGGCCTGACGCGGTTTTTTATCATGATGACCGGTCTCAGAAATAAAAAAATAACTTATTCTTGTTTTAATGGCCGTTCTTACCTGGAACGGGCTGTAATAGGATGTGAAATTATCAGGTCCTGCAGGTGCCTTGGCGGCCATCCGGAGAGGTCGTTTCCGCTGGTATTTTTACGAACCGGGCGAAATTCCGTGTTATTTTGGATCGTGATCCAATTCGGGCGTTTTTAAGGGTTTTCCGGAATCCGGAAAAAGGAAACGGAGGTCAGGATGGGGAGATTGGGGATGGTCACCAGCGAGTGCGCGAAACGAAACTTCCCTTTTTCATTTGACGGTTAACCAGTGGAGGGGCTCAATCCTGATATGCCCGAGGCCTACTTTTTACCGGGAATTCTTGCCGAAAAAAAATCTTTTCAATAACCTTGTTTTAATGGCTGTTATTTGATGAGACGGGCTGTAATAGGATGTGAAATTATCGGGTCCTGTTGGTGCCTTGGCGGCAATTAGGAGTGGTCGTTTCCGCCAGTATTTTCGCGAACCGGGCGAAATTCCGTGTTATTTTGGATCGTGAACCAATCCGGGCGTTTTTAAGGGTTTTCCGGAATCCGGAAAAGGATAACGGAGGCCAGGATGGGGAGATTGGGGATGCGATCACTGGTTTTCCACAAGGGTTAACCGGTAAAAACTTGGATATCGGGATGTTCGGTCCGTAAAAAAAATATTTTTGTTTTTAGTGCCTGCGCACAACGATGAACGCAACTGCGCCGAGACCAATCAATGCAATGAGTGCACCGTACCCGGGCGACTTGGTGGTCGGGATCGGGGTAGGGACTTCGGTTGCTACTGCGGTCGGGACTGCGGTTGCTACTGCGGTTGTGCTAACAGGTACTGCGGTTGTTACAACGGGTGCTGCGCCTTCAAGAACATTGAAGAGTGCAGTGCCGGTTGCTACCTGGAGAATTGCGTCTGCAGTAACAATGTACTCGTCCGGCTTGAATGTTGATGAATCAACATCGAACGAGAGTTTGTTCATGCCGCTGTCTCCCTTGGCTACCTTAACGGTGCCGGTCGCGCCGCTGAACTCGCCGCTCTGGCTCTTCTGAGTCGGCTTGAATGATGATGAGTAGACCTGAACGAGAACTTCGTCATCAACCGCGAGGTTGGTTGCTGCAGTGATGGTGAACTTGTCACCAACGTGCTTTTCGCCAACGGGGTCGATACGGATGACGGGTACCTCGACGAGGAACTGGAGCTTGGTGTAGGTATCATCAACGTTGGGGCTGTTGATACCCTGGACAAGTGCTTCAGCTGCGTCGGATCCCTGGAGGCTTCCTGCTCCGAGGAGCGTGAAGATGTTTGTTCCAATGCCAGCCTCTCCTGCTGCGTTCAGCTGCAGGTTCTTGACGTAGACGATACTGGAGTCGGTTGTGTCAGCAACGGTCGTGACATCGAACACATTGTTCTGCATCGGGTGCTGAACAACGACGAAGTACTGGCCGGGGTAGAGATTCTTGGTGGATGTCTTTGCGATCTCGTACTTGAACGAGGCGTCAGCATTCACTGACTGGGTCTTGACATCTGATGCGGAGGTCGGGTAGTTCTTACCGAGGATCCAGACCTTGACACCAATGGGGTTGCCTTCTGCGGTACCGGTGATGAATACTTCATCTCCCTGTGCGACAGTCGACTGGGATGCTGTTGCTGAGACGAACGGCTTCTTGATGATGATAGAGACCGTTCCGAATGCTGCATTTTCAAGGTTGGCGTAGTTGCTCGGCTGGCTTACTGCGTAGATAGTGTACGTGCCTGCATCGAGTGCAACGTTGGATGTTCCCCACTTCCATGACCAGGTGTTGTCACCGAGGACTGAAGCGGTCTGGAAGTCTGCTGCCCTACCATTCACGACTTCTGCGCTACGGGGGTTGGCTACATTGATCTGTGAACCTGAGGGTTTCAGGTTGGGGCCCATGATGAACAGGTAAGTCGTGTACGTCTCGGTGTTGGTACCGGAGAACTTGATCTCTTCGCCGAGGTAGTAGCTCTGGTCGCCGGCTGCCACGATGGTGACTGCGCCCTTCTCGACCTTCACATCGACCTCATCACTGTAGTAAGTACCGGCTGTAACAGCGAAATCCTGGCCGCCGGTGTTAGCAACGCCGTTGACGAACTGCTGCTCAACACGGATGGTGTACTTCTGTGCCTTGGTCCAGTTGGTGGTCTCCCACTGCACAGTCCTTGTTCCGGCAGCTGCTGTCGAGACGTTTGCATACAACATTGTACCGTTAACGAGCCTGTCATAGCCTGCATCGCCGGCTTTATAGGATGCTGACGGGGGGTATGCCACATTCTGCCAGATGGTCTTTCCGGCACCGTTCTGGTACCTGTACCAACCTGCGGCGCTGGGTGACGTGCTGTATGTCATTGTGTCAGAATCTTGCACGACGCCGGCCTGGAACTGGGTGATCATCGGGGGCTGGTCGTCATATCCGCCAGTCATCGAGTTGGTTCCCTTTACCCACATGTGGTAGGAAGTGAGGGGCTTGCCCGTGATGGTGACGGAGAACGCTTTGCTCCGGACTACGGAGTCCTTGTTTGCCTCAATCTTGATTGAGTCTGATACAAGGGTGACAGTTGTCGTTGCAGAGACGGTCTTACCGGTGTAGTCTGCACCTGCGTTCTTGTAGTTGTCCTTCATGCCGTTCAGCTGAGACTCTACATAGATGGTGTAAGTACCGGGTGGGTAATAATACTGGCCGTTTCTGTCAAGTGCATCCGTTGCCCAGCTGGATTGTGCCTGCACTGGTGCATACGGGTTCAATGTTGACGGGGCTGATCCGAAGTACCATGGCTGGAACGAGACGTTCTGCCGCGTGAGTGCCATTGCATAAGGCAGGCTCGTTGCAGTGGTTCCGGGTGTTGAACCGCTCGCGTTCATGAGGCTGGTTAACGTTGTGCCGGAGGGATCCTTAACCTTGATGTCGAGGTAGCCATCGTTGATATCACCATAGGTCGAGCCACCGGGTGCATCTCCTTTGCTCGCAACAGTCGGACTCCTCAGGAGTTTGTTGTTGATGGCCGAGTACATGTTGGTATCAATCTTGAAACCAAGCTTCTGTCCCTGGACAACGGATTTGCCGGACATATCGTTTCCTGAGCTGAGGCTAAAGTCCCACGGGGCGATAGCGAGGCTCGGGTCAGCAACGGAGAACAGGAGATTCTGGGTTGCTCCGGATGTGCTGTTGTATAAGTACCAGTTACCGGTGTAGCCGACAAAGTCAGTTGGCGCTACCGTGAAAGAGTTGTTGCGTCCACTAAGATCAATCGTCTTAGTGGGTGCAGAGGTACCGATAGCCGCTGCTGATGCCCACCAGCCGATGGTCATACTGGATGTTGTTGGTGCTATGCCCTGTGCGGTGAGCAGAGCGGGAGTGATATTCAGCCCGGACTCACCAATAAACACGGTTGCGCTTTGGCTAACGTTCTGTGCAACGGTGTATGCCGATACCGGCATAACTGCAAGAAGCACGAACATTGCAACTGCAACCAGTGCAATAGTTAATCGCTTAGTCATATGTTTAGTTCCTCCAAAGTTTACATCATACATTTCAAGCCGCGAACCGTTTCGACAGATGCCGAATAACAGTTCTGCGAGCCCCATACTCCGTTTAGACGGAATATGGAACAGTATTTGTCAAAGAGCTAATATATCCTTTGTGGTCAATTTTTTAGGGGTTTTTATGACCAATATAAGCCCCATTTTCGATTTAAAAGAAATAAATTGGATTTTCATTGACCCATACTTCTCCAATTCCCTTCATGGTTTTTTGCACACGGCATTGTGAATGGATTATATGTCGCGCACGGTGATATTTCACAATAATCATTATACATTGTGCAATATTGTATATTATTATGCATTCATTTTTCCATTGAGATTATTTTGTAAGAACTATCCAATCAACCATTTGAGATGTCTCACCACATGATATATGATTCTTCCGGAAAAATGATGCCCAGGCCCCCACCGTACTCCTTCAGGACCAGCATGACCTCCATTCTGCTTAAAATCTTTCAATTCATACCCAATCTGAATGCTACATCTGGAATCACTCCTCATCAAAGCCAGAAGTAAAAAATCCCAGACCCTGAACAATGGTATGAACTTTCCCCTCCGCAATTTACAAATGAAGAGGGAGAATATGAACCCACTTTAAGTAATCAGATCTGTCTTAAAGCACATTAAATAATATTACTATATACCATCCATTTTTTTCCATATTTACATACTAAGAACAGTAATCCACATCACTACCATAAGCACCAGCACACATTTCAACACATATACAATATACCAAAACCCACATTTCTTCATGAGAGTCATCCGGGCACCGAGCATTGGGGGGGCACATGAACAGGTCATTAAAATGATCTTAGAAAAAGGCTGGACCCTCCGGACAGAAGATGCCGAAGCAACAGTCGAGTTCGAAGAAGTTGCCCTCCAGGTGGACACTCCGCTTGCCGAACCCATGACAAGCCCGCACTCCCGGTTCCAGCAGCGGTTCGTTGAACAGTACGCCCATGACCTGCTCCACGGATCCCATGCTGCCTTTGAATATGATTATCACGGTCGCCTTTTTGACTGGGGCGAGCGCCTTGTCACCGATGGGCAGCCGGTCCATGTGGACCAGATTGCCTATATCATTGACAAACTCCGGTCCCAGCCCGAAACCCGAAGGGCTGTAGCTATTACCTGGAACCCCGTCATCGATGAAAAACTCGATGACTGCCCCTGCCTCCAGATTGTCCAGTGTATTGTCCGGGACAACAAACTCCACATGCGGGTAGTCTTCCGCTCCAACGATATGCTCACTGCTGCCGGTGCCAATATGTATGCCCTTGTGCAGCTCCAGAAACATATCGCTGATCAACTCGGAATTACCTGTGGTACATACACCCACATCTCGCTAGTTCCTCACATCTATTATATCCGGGACATGCATGACATCGAACCGTTCTGCGGGAAAGGCGAGTTCATCCACCCGGTCAAGGAAGTCTGTCGCGCCTGCAAAGGATGCGGACGAGCACAGAGCGTGTAAAGAGACACTGATATCCGTCACTTTAATTAAGCTACAGCGGCAAAAAGTATGAGGCACATAGCCCGGTAGTGTAGCGGTCAATCATGGTGGCCTCTGGAGCCGCCGACAGCAGTTCGAATCTGCTCCGGGCTACTTCTTTTCGCGTTTTATTTGGAACTGGACTTTTTTTAATTTCTGATGTTCTTCAAAATAGCCTGTGCGTTAGTGAAACAGGCAAAAAGGTAAAATTAAGTAAAAAATTATGCAATGAGCGCCGGCAGGATACAACAGATAAAAATTGCACTGAAAGTGCCTGCACCGCCAATACTCAGTTCAGGCACTTCAAGATCCCGTACACGATAAAGATTGGCGACATTTCCCCCGAGCAGGACCCCGGTCGTACCGCTCACAAATGCAACAACCGTTGCCGAAATGCCGGCCCCACCGAAAAGGAGGAGCCCCATGAGAAGCGCAGTGAGTGCCGGTATGAGCAGGGGGACACGTATCCCCACACCCGGTACCGGACGCGTTGCGAAATAGGTAACGAGCGCAACGATCAGGATCCCCGCTCCCAACGGTACCAATAATAAGGAAGTGGTGATCGATACTGCCCGGTATACCAGATAGAGCGATATGCATACCGGCAGGATTGCACCACCGAGATTGATTGAAACCAGCGTTTCCCAGACCGGCTCTACCGGCCATGCCTGACCTGAACCAAACATGGCGGTTGAATCGGGAGAAACCCGGACCATATCACGCTTGATCCGGTACAACGGGATACTGACATAACTCCCAAAGAGCATCAGCAGCACAACAACGATTGCCGTGATCCAGGAAAACCCCAGCTTGGTAAACGCGGCCCCAATCACCCCGAGAACGAGAAGCGGAATGAGGATAATAATCAGCCCGATAAACAGGAGAATAGCGAGCACCGGGAGAGCACCGGGAGAAACAAAACGCACACCATCAGCCATGATACATCCTCACGCCCCCGGTTTTGTGCAGACAATCGCCGCGTGATCCTGGTGGTAGGGTGCAAGCCAGAGGTTCTCCCATACCACAAATCCGGCTGAAATAAGTGCATCCACCGTTTCCTGGAAGACAACGTCGGGCTCTTTTCTTACATCAACACTCCGGGTCTTGAGCATCAGGACCAGCTGACCACCTGCACGCAGGAATACCGAGTTCCGGATCGCAATCGTTGCCTGATCCGGCTGGGCCACATCCTGATATACGAGATCCACGGTTTCGACCAGAGGTGCGTACTGTTCCGGGCGGGTCGCGTCAGCCATAATCGGCACAATATTTTTGCGGCGGCGGGCTACTTCCAGAAGATCCTGCATAGGACGGGGAGCGAACTCTACAGCATAAACCACATCGGCATAATCTGCCACATGCGAGACCGTAGTCCCATTCGCTGCACCAAGATAGAGTACCCGGGTTTCTGCAGTGATCTTGACTCCCGTTCCCTTGTGATAGAGCGCAGCCAGCTTGCTGCGGTACGGATCCCACACCCGGGCAGCGCCCAGCATGCGTTCACTGTACACGCCACCTTCTCCATGGGAAACCAGCACGTCACCGATCCAGATCATGATTCGTTCTCCTTCACGGCCGGTTTCCCGGGAGTATTTTCCGCAACGGTTCCTGTCAGATCGATGCGTGCCTGCGCAGATTCGAGAAACACCGGGTCCGCAACTCCCCGGTAGTGATCGATACGGGCCGCAATTGCCAGCTTCCCGGCAAGCACGCGGGCTACCTTGCCCCGGCAGTCCCGGGGTGCATTATGCACCCGCCGGTGTTGGAAGATGATCCCGTGTTTTGGTGATGGGGTCTTTGTCCGGAGATGGGCAAACAATGCTGTCCGCGCACCGAGCACCTGGATAGCACTGGCAGGCATACGGGATAGATCCGAAAGGCCTCCGGCATGCGCCATGAGACGGGCGGCAACCAACCCGCCGATAAGTGCGCTGGTATTCGGCATCACGTCATTGGCCCGTCCAGAGACCGCTTTTGCAAGTTCCGTCCGTGTAGCAGAGAGACGCTCAATCTCCCCCGCCACAAAAGACAGCGCGCCGCGGGATTTCTCACGTATGTTTTTAACCACAATATGTGCAGGCGTTTTGCGGTATTTCCGGGTAAAGGTCGGGTGCCGGAGCTGGTACCATTCCACCGCCCGTTCGGTGAGCAGGTTGATCACGGTATCCATCTCATCAAGGGTCCTCACCATCTGGAGCAACTCGGCATCCTTGCCGGAATACTGCTGGCGTATATCGCGATCGGCAGCGGCAAAACAGATCTCGCGGAGCTTTGCAATATACTCCGCACGGTCACGACACGCGCCGCACGCGACCGCAGTTTCCCAGGTAAGCGGAACAAATGATTCCATACTGGTGCGAATTGAACGGATACGGTCAGCTTTTGCCTGCGCATCACCGCCAGAGGGCGTACACTGCCCATCCTCGACATCCCCGAACCAGTAGGATCGCATAGTAGAAAGATAAGGGGTGTGAGTCCGTATAAAACCATAGATCATCCCGGCCACCCCCACGTCCACTGGCATGTGCTGGTGCGGAATCAGGGTGTCGGGATCAGATACCCGCAATACCAAACGAGTAGAGCACCACCGGGATCATAATCGCACCCATGCAGTACATTCTCGGCACGTTCACCAGATGCGGCACCAGCCCGAGCGCAGTTGCAAGGATCAGAATAAACGCACCGAAAGGACCCGTGAGGATAACGCAGAGAATGATGATGAACACGATAACTGCACGGTTCAGCAGCCACACATCAATCCCGTTGAGATGATGCGCATATTTTGAGAGCCACACGGTAATCAGGTATGCAGCAACGGCCGCAAGCACGCCGATCACGGTGAGCTCGCTCATCGAAGGCAGCGGCAATTCCGATAGCGCGACCATAACTCCGTTGCGCATCCGCGACAGGGCAAAGAGCGCAGCAAGACCGATGAAGGCATTGGAGGTATTCGCCGCATTCGTGGCAAGGATATATGCGCGGCGATCCTTGTCATACCCGATAACTGATGCGAGCACCCCGTTTGCCGAAGCGGTGGAAAGGCCGGGCAGCCACCCCACTGCAATACCGGCAGCTGTGCCGAGCACCGAACATTTCACTACAGTCCGGTCTTCCATGCGAATCCCTTTGAACTGCTGATCGGGCATCTTTCCCTGCGAGGAGGTGAGGAGTACCGAAATACCGAACAGCCCGGTGAGCAGCGGCATAAGGATCGCGCTGCCCCCCGCAAGGGTGTGCCAGCCGAGAAATGCATAGTGGAGCGAGAATGCCCCCAGCAATCCGGAGACAATGAAGATGCCAAACGCCCAGCCCGGCGCCTCGCTGGTGACGATCATGTACCCTACAGAAGCGATCAGCAGGATACCAATCCACCAGTCGAAGTACGGCTGGAGTGCCGGGAGCAACAGGAAACAGAGCACCGAAAGCGGCACTGCGATGATCATCGCACAGGCGCTGCCCAGTGCAGCGATCCGCACTGCTTCCTCCCCATTGCCTTCAAGGCAGAGTGCATGAGCTGGCAGTACGGCGAGCGACGTGTCGGTATCCGGAATACCGAGAAATGTGCTGGGAATCGCATCGACAAACGTGTGGGTGATGAGGGCTGCAAACATCGCTCCCGCAAGCGCGACCGGCCCGAGCAGTGACAGGAGCGCCACCTGGAGGCTTAAGAGCACGCCTGCAAGGGTGTTGGCATGCACCCCGGGGATGATCCCGCTGATAGTGCCGAGAATCACCCCGATAACGACACCCAGCAGGATCTCTATCATTGACTAGAGATACGGGAGAGTGAACATAAATTCACCGAAATGCATATGATATTATCATTCAGGGGCCATGAATCCGTAATGAAGATCGCAGTCACCCGTCTTTCAGGAAAAGAGAAGAGCGATGCTGCGCGATGCGCAAAGGCCGGGCATACCTGCTACAGCGTCCACCCGCTCCGCTCGGAGCTGCGCGAAGCGGAGATCGCGGAGTTTGTCAAAGGAGTTGAGCGCAATGAATTCGACTGCATCTTCTTCACGAGCGCTCTCCCGGCAAAGATCATTGCCCCGCACCTCAAAAAAGTCCCCCGTGTGATTGCAATCGGCCCCCAGACCGCAAAGGAGCTTGAGCAGTCAGGTATAACGTGCGAGACGCTCCCGGGATTCTATTCGCGGGACTTTGTCCCCTATCTCGGCGACTGGATACGGGAGAAACATATCGGCATCCCCCGTGCCGATGTCCCGAATCCCGCGCTCATCGATGCTATCACGGCAGCGGGAGGGATTGTCCACGAATTCCGGTGTTACGGCCTTGAACCAACCGGAGATATGCTCGCACTGGATGCGGCTGAAGCGATTCTCTTCACCAGCGCCATGTCTTATACAAAAGCGATCTGGACGCCGCGCAAAGATTTACTCGTCATGGCAATTGGCGATATAACGGCAGCGGCCATGCGCACGGGAGGGACCGTGCCTGCGGTCGTGGGGGACGGTTCCCTTGAAGGAACTCTCGCCGCACTAAACAACTATCTCGACAATAACCGGAGCAAATAATATGGAATTACCGACCGCAGAAACCGGGCAAACAGAGCCGAAAGAGCCAAAAAAGAAAGCATCCCTTTGGAAAGGTGCGGGCATCATCGTAGTGGACAAGACCCAGGGGCCCTCCAGCCACGAGATCGCCGCATGGGTTGGGCAGATGCTCGGGTGCGAGGTGGGACATTCCGGTACGCTCGATCCGCAGGTTTCCGGGTTACTCCTCATCATGCTCGGCAACGCGGTGCGCCTTGCGCCGCTGCTCCTTGCCCATGACAAGGAATATGTATGCCTGATGCGGCTGCATGGCGAAGTCGACCCGGCCTGTATCCAGAAGATGGGCGAGGAGTTCACCGGCAGGCTCTACCAGCGCCCGCCCCGGAAGAGCGCGGTCAAGCGGAATTTGCGGATTCGAACCATTCATAAACTTGAGATCCTCAGCATTGAGGGGCGCCTCGTCCTCTTCCGGGTGAATTGCGAGGCAGGGACCTATATCCGCTCGCTCTGCCACCACATGGGATTTGCTCTGGGCGTCGGGGGACATATGCAGGAGCTGCGCCGGACCCGCTCGGGGACATTTGATGAAACGACCATGTACACGCTCCACGAGCTCAAGGATGCCTGCATAGCAGCAGAAGCCGGGGACCGGGCGGCCCTTGAGTCGATGGTGATGTCGGTCGATGCCGCAGTGCCGGATCTTCCGGTCGTTACGGTGCGCGAAACCGCGATCGATGCGATCTGCCGGGGTGCGATTCTTGCAGGGGTTGGCGTGATCAGCTGCGATGAGTTCGGGAAGAACCAGACCGTTGCTGTCCTCTCCCAGAAACGCGAATTTGTCTGCCTGGGCAAGGCGCTCGTCCCATCGTCATCGTTTAAACCCGGTGAGACCGGACTTGTGGTTGCACCTACATCGGTGTTTATGAAGCCGGGTACCTATTCCCGGGGCTGGACAAAATCCGATAAACCGGTGCAGCATGAGAAGAAACCGGCGAAAAAACCGGTCCAGAAACCAGCCAGGAGACCCTCCCCCCGGTTCCAGAGAAAGAGATACCATTAAAAAAATACCCCGCATACAAATAGGATACACTTTTTGCTGAGGTAGTCTAGCGGTAGGGCGCAGGCCTGGAAAGCCTGTGGTGCGAAAGTGCCTCGGGGGTTCAATTCCCCCCCTCAGCGCTTCATCTTGTTCTTTGGGTTTTCTGGTGCTTTTTGATCTATCAAAATCCTGAAGTGAGTTACGTAGTCGCTCTTTTGGGGTCTTTGGCACCTCACGCTCCATTCTGCGAATCCCTGCTGAATGGGGGGTAGGGCCCCCTCTTTACTTAAGAGGGGAGGGTGGGGGTCAAAACTTTTTCATGTGATGGGGTGGTGGGCACCCACTCCTCTTTTTTGGGAGGGGAGGGTCGCCTTAGTGCACATGAGGGGACCCTACCCCCACCAGATGATCAGCCTGAAAAACGCTCTCCGATGTGATTCCACGCGAAGCCGTGCTTGCGCTTATGCAAAAAAGGGGGGGGTAGGGTCCCCTCTTTACCTAAGAGGGGAGGGTCGGTTCAAAATTTTTTCAAGAAGAGGGGTGGTAGGCACCCTCTCCTCTTTTTTTGGAGGGGAGGGTCACCATAGTGCACATGAGGGGACCCTACCCCCCATGCGGATTTAAGGGAATCGGAAAACGGGTTGTCAGCACGTACTGCCAAATGCCCGTCCCGACTCGAACGCTTTCACATTGATCTCCACGGTCTTTTTCGGAACAAGGCGCCGGACCGCTTCAAGCAGTGACTCGGGTTTGAGGGGAATGGATCCGGATGCAGCGCCCAGCATCACTACATTCTGGGAGAGCGGACTTCCCGCATCGGCCGCCATTTTGTCGGCATCGAGCAGGCACAGAGAGTTCTTTTTGAGCGCGGCAATAATCTCATCTTCCGTTGGCGCGACAAGTTTCTGCGTGTATACCGATGTGGGAAGCACGACATGGTTATTGACAACAATCCGCCCCTCTTTTTTCACGTAATGGGCATAGCGGAGAGCTTCCAGGAGATCGAACGCGATCATGAGATCCGCCTTCCCGGGGGGGATCAGGGGACCGAATAAACCGTCGATACGGATATGGCTCTCCACGGAGCCACCGCGTTGCGCCATACCGTGCGTCTCGGCCCCTTTCACCGGTCTCCCTTCGATCAGGCAGGCTTCGCCAAGGATATTGGAGGCAAGAATCGTTCCCTGCCCCCCGATCCCTACCATCAGGATATCGAAACTTCCGCTCATTTCTTCCCCTCCCTGCCTATTGCTCCCACAGGACAGAGCTGGACACAGACAGCACACCCGCTGCAAAGGTCATTGATCCTCGCCTTCTCCTTGGAAAACTCGATGGCGGGACACCCGAACCGCACACAGTTGCCGCAACCGGTGCAGGTTTCAGTATCGACCTGATACCGACCGCGCTTTATCCCGGCACGGCGGGCAGTAATCACGCACATCTGCTTGGCGATGATAACCTTGACACCTTTGCGTTTCTTTGCAGATTCAAGGACATTGATCATACCGGTGAGATCGTACGGGTCAATGGTCTCGACAAAACTGGCGCCACAGGAGCGGCAGATCGCATCGAGCGAGATGGGTGGGCTTTCTACACCGCAGGCGGTCGCACCGCTATTCGGGTTCGGCTGGTGGCCGGTCATTGCCGTGATCCGGTTATCGAGGATAACGACGGTCATGTTTGCACCATTGTAGACCGCGTTCATCAGGCCCTGGATGCCCGTATGGAGGAACGTGGAATCCCCGATCGTACAGATCACATCGCGCGGCTCACCGGAATGAGCGATGCCACTGCCAACGGTGATAGACGCCCCCATGCAGATCGTCGTATCCACTGCACCAAGCTGAAGCCCCAGCGTGTAACAGCCGATGTCACTGGGATAAATCGCGTCTTTGAAGACTTTTTTAATCGCATAAAACGCCACGCGGTGATGACAGCCGGCGCACAGGATCGGTGGGCGGGGGGGCAGGTTCTGCACGGGTTCCACCGCGGGGAACGGGTTGTTCGGCAGGAATCCGGCCTTTGCCATAATCGCTGCAACAGCTGGGGGGGACAACTCTCCTTCATAGGATGCGTACCCGTTCTTCTTCCCGAACACGGGAACGCAACCGGCAACCTGCCGGACAATCTCTTCGACTTCCGGCGCGAGTTCCTCGATTACCAGTATTTTTTCATGCTTCTGGACAAAGGCACCCAGCCATTCCTCATCGATCGGGTACGCCCCGATCTTCATGAACGAGACACCGGCTGGCAGCAGCTCCTGCACATAGGATGCAGCAATGCCGCTGGCAATAACAGCAATCTTTCCCCGGATATCAAACCGGTTGAATCCCAGTTCCACCAGCCGTTTTCTGATCGCGGGCTGTTTCTCGTTGAGTTTCTTGTGGAGGATGCGGGTATGGGCCGGGATCACCACATACTGGCGCGGATCCTTATGGAACTCTCCCTTCCGGGTGCTGGGAACAGGATCTCCCAGCGTCACATCTCCTTTCGAGTGACAGATACGGGTAGTCGGGCGGAATATGACCGGCAACCCGAACTCTTCCGAGAGGACAAATGCCGTGGGGATCATATCATGCGCTTCCTGCACGCTGGCAGGATCAAGGCAGGGCACCCGGGCAAAGTGGGCGTAGCACCGGGTATCCTGCTCGTTCTGGGAACTGTGCGCGAACGGATCATCCGCACTCATGATCACAAGACCACCGGTAACACCGGTATAAGCGCTGGTCATCAGCGGGTCCGCAGCAACATTGAGCCCTACATGTTTCATCGTGCAGAGTGCGCGGATCCCGCACCATGCAGCGGCAAGGGCGTTTTCCAGCGCTACCTTCTCGTTGACCGACCATTCGAGGTAATATGCCCGATCCGGTTGTGCCCGAAGAACATCGATGACTTCCGATGAAGGCGTACCGGGGTAACCGCTCACAAAATCCACACCGGATTCAACACAGGCATGGGCTATTGCTTCATTCCCAAGGAGATATTTTCGTTCCATGATCCCGTTTCCGTACTATTATCGTGATTTTTCTGCACATATCCCTATCTGAATGCTACTCATGTACTACTCATGTTTGTCCGGGCGATTCACAACCTATAAAAACTCTGGTGGAGTAGTTATTAGGGTAAAATAAGGCAATCTTTTGGGCCCGTAGCATAGCCCGGTGGTGCGCCCGGCTGATAACCGGGAGGTCATGTGTTCGAATCACATCGGGCCCATCCAGCGCAATTTTGTTTCTTTCGTTTTTTCATTCGCTTCGATGAGATGAGACTATTATTCTCTTCCAGATCAGGACTTTTTGGGAGTGTAAATCCAGGACCCCCACGGAATAATTACGGAGCCAGAATCATGAACGGTTTCGTGCCGCACCATATCATACGCAATGGGTAACTAATTCTGAAATTTTTTCCGGATGGGGTGTAAGGTTGAGTAATCTGCCGAAAAAACGCAGACAATGCTAAAAAACTTAAAAAAATATGAGATATTTCACGCTTTTGTGGCAAAAGTATACCCGATTACCTTATCGAGTGCTTCAATCAGTGCCTCTTCACCCTCAAGATAATCGTGAAGCGCACGATAGAGCATGAACAGGATATCATATCCGTAGTGCTCGAGTGCGGTCTTTGCATCAATCGGGTTCAGGTATGAATCGGTAAGAAAACCATCAAAGCTGTACATTAATTCAAATATTTTTCCTTCATCGGACAATACACAGAACTGATCGGTGATCTGTTTCTGGGGGTTATCCGGGCGGAATGCAGCTGGTTCGGTTTTTCCGAGAATGATCATTTTCCGGGGATAATACATGGGATCGTAAATTTCCCCTTTGGTATCCTGCTTGCCCATTTTGAGCAGATCGAGACCTACTGTTTTTACTACGGGTATGGCAGATTTTACCATACGGGCAAGAAGTTTTGCATCACTTTCTTTGACCTTAGCCGAAAGCTCAGCAGTCTTCCCCCGGTTCGCTTCAATCTTTTCTATCAGTTTTTCAAACCCGGTTTCAATTTCATCCATTGCATTCACCAGAACCCGGCACATTTATGCGAAGGTTAAGATCTGTTTATACTACGGCTATAAAACCACTTGTTTCCTGTCCCAACGTGAGGTCCTGATTGAGAATTATTCCGGTATAGTTCGGCGTTCTGGCCATCACAGACCCCTTTCCGATAGTTTCTGTGACAATGAACAGCACTATTGCGTCAATATGAGTTCTGTTGAGTTCGCTGTAAAACTGTTCAGCACGGCCAGCCTTTATCCACAGTACCGTCACATCGGCACCCTAACCGATTCTCCGGCATGGAACTAACAAATCCATTAAAAGCCTCGGATATAATGCCGGTTTTTCTTCCTTTTGATTTTCTCCAGTATCACGATATACTGCATTATGCAAGCACAACGCTTAACCAATGGCACCCATAATCTGTTAACCATGATGAGAATCGGGCTGCTCGGCTGTGGCAATATCGGGCATATCATCGCACAGCATGCGGGCAGTTTCGAGATAACGGCCGTATTCGACCAGGTTCTGGAACGGGCAGAGGAGATAGCAGTTCTGTCGGGAGCCCGGGCCTATGAAAATGTTGAGGCATTTCTTTCTGCGGATATTGATATTATTGTCGAGGCGGCCTCAGTTAACGCGGTAAAAAACTATGCGGGAAAGGTCCTTTCCCACCACAAAGATATGGTGATCATGAGTGTCGGGGCACTTGCTGATCCGGTGTTCCACGAAGATCTCAGGAGAATCGCACTTGAGTCAGGGCAAAAAATCTACATCCCCAGCGGGGCGATATTCGGGCTCGATAACCTGAAGATCGGCAGGATCTCAAAGTTCAAAAAGCTCCTGCTCAGGACGACAAAGAGTCCGAAATCCCTGGGTATTGCTTCTGATTCCCGCAGGATGATATTCTCGGGAAAAGCCAATGAATGCATCAAGGCATTCCCAAAAAACGTCAATGTCTCGGTTGCCATGAGCCTTGCGGCAGGACAGGACACGGATGTGGAGCTCTGGATCGATCCTGCTGTCGACCGGAATGTGCACGAGTTGTTTGTTGAAGGGGATTTCGGCGAAACCTATGTCAAAGTGACCAATTTCCCGAGCCCGGACAATCCGGCAACAAGCTACCTCGCGGCTCTTTCCATCCTTTCGCTCCTTGAAGATCTCAACAGTCCGATTGTAGTGGGAACATGATCTTGGTATATCGGTGAAGAAATCTATGGTATCGCTCGATTACCTGCTCCATTTTATCAAGGAAGATGCGCCATCCGGGGATCTGACATCTGAAACTGTTATTCCTGATATGCGCTGTCATGCAGAGATCTCTTCAGAACAGGAAGGTATCGTTGCAGGACTCCGCGAAGCAACAATGCTCTTCTCTCATTATGGAGTTACAATAGAGCAGGTCGCTTATGACGGCGATAGGGTAAAAGCTGGCGATATCCTCCTCATCCTCACAGGAAATGCAAAAAAGATCCTGCTGGTTGAACGTACAGCACTTAACATCATCGGCAGGATGAGTGGCATTGCAACCGAGACGCAGGAGATGGTAAAGACCGTTTCAGCAGTAAACGGACACTGCCGGATCGCAGCAACACGAAAAACCTGCCCCGGGTTCAGGGCACTTGACAAAAAGGCTGTGCAGATCGGTGGCGGGGATCCCCACCGTGAAACTTTGAGCGATGGTATCCTTATCAAAGACAACCACCTGGCACTGGTTTCCCTGAAAGATGCTATATCAGCTGCAAAAAAGGCAACCCTCTACAAGAAGATCGAAGTGGAAGTCGAAACAACAGCCGATGCCCTGCAGGCTGCATCCGCGGGTTGCGATATTATCCTGCTCGACAATATGGATCCCGGGCTGGTAAAAATCACACTCGACGCACTCAGGGAAAAGGGATTACGGGATCATATTACTATAGAATTGTCGGGGGGCATTGATCATACCACGCTCCGTGACTTTGCATCATTGGATGTCGATGTCATCAGCATGGGTGCACTCACACACACGGTCAGGAATTTTTCCGTAAAACTGGAAATTCAGCCAGAATAATAACCAATAATTCCTATTCCTGGACCAGACAGACTTTTTTAAGTTACCCTGAGAAAAATGAAAAATAAACTGATTTTATTACTGATTTTTTCTTGAAAAAAAAGGAAAACCTTAATGGTTCGATACTACGTATCGGAGGCTATTGAGGCTGGATAATGGGCGATGCTGAATTACCGGTCCCTGAAAAAGAGGCCCCTAAAGAAGATCCTGTTATTGAAGAAGAGCGGCGAAAGGGACGGGTTAAAGAATATATCAACCTATTAAAAAGTGATAAGCTTCATTACCGCTGGAGAGCCGCAGAAGCACTGGGAGAGGAAGGGGACCTAGAAGCCGTAGGACCACTCCTCGAAGCACTTAATGATCCCTACGTCGATGTCCAGTGGCTTGCTGCAAAATCATTGGGAAAACTTGGCGATCTTCGGGCAGTTGAACCCCTGATTATGGCACTGAAAGCCGAGGATAAATGGCTCCGCCAGGGTGCAGCATGGGGACTGGGAAGGCTCCGGGATCCACGGGCAGTCATACCACTTCTTGCACTTCTTGGCGATAAGAAAAAAGGCGTCCGGAAAAATACCGCATGGGCACTGGGAAACATCGGTGACGAACGAGCCATCGAAGGACTTACTGCTTTATCAAAAGATCCTGATGAGGATGTCCGTGAAGATGCACAGAAAGCACTTGCAGCTATCAGCAGGTTGAAAAAACAGGTTGATGTTACTCCCCCCGGATAATTTCACAACAGGACCTGGAGGTCTTTAATCAATCTATTTTGCAAAACGGATATCTTCTGCAGAATTTACCATAATCTCTTTCTTCCCGCGATAGGTCTCGACAATCCCATACGCTGAAATATTCTCTCCTTTCTTCAGCACTAAATCACCGGCAGCCTGAGAAGGAATAAAAATCGTGATATCGTTGATCTGGACGGTCATATGCCCACCGGTTTTTGTCAGGGCAACCTGATCGATGGTTCCCTCAACATACACCAGTTCGCCATCTGCTGAATTGTTGGTAAATGGTTTGGAAAAGGGTTGTTTTCCGAGTGAGCCCAGAACCAGGTGTGCAACGATTACGGCTACTGCAACGCCGATCAACAGCAGGACAGCTACCCGTTCCTGGCGTTCGAACATAATGGAATATTGAAAATGGGAATTTAAATTACCGATAGTTTAATGTGTTAACAGCGTTAACATATTGACCATGTATCCTACAACATTACCCCCGTCGTCAAAGACGGTGCTTGAGATACTGGATCACGGCGGCGCAATGACCCACAAAGACATTGTATCGCAAACAAAACTCGCCCCGCGAACCGTGCGGTATGCCTTAAAGAAACTCAAAGAACGCCACCTCATCATCGAGAAGTTCAACTTCCGGGATGCGCGGCAGATTATCTACCAGAACCGAACTGAACAGGCAACTAAGCCCCAACCCGCGTGTGTATGACAAAACATACCTGTACCCTGATGCACTGTGACACAATGGTCCGTAATCTCCTCCCACCGATGAGAGCGGAGATGGTGTCCCGGCTCGTCCAGAAACAAGGGCTCAGCCAGAGCGATGCTGCAAAACGGCTCGGTGTAACACGGGCTGCAGTTTCCCAGTACATGAGCAGAAAGCGGGGTGCGGGCGAAGTTGAACTGTCAACAGAACTGGATTCAATTATTGATCGCTGGGCTCTTGCCGTAGTCACCGGAGAGAGCGATATTAACCTGTGTGACGTATGCCAGTGTGCACTTAAAAAATTCTAATCCTATGTGTTCGGTGTGAACACCTGTTTTTCGCAGCATGTTTTGCAGATGTCAGCGATTCTTATTTCACTTCTTCCGATTCCTCCCTACCGTATGTGCCTGCGGTAGTAGGTGATGAGCAGCAGCAGGATGACAACAGCCACTATGACGATTTTGAGATAATCTGTTTTCTGTTCCGGGAATGTCACCGCATGATTCCAGTCATCTTCAAACACGGTCAGGAAATATCGGGCAACGCCCGGATGATCGATGATTACCCCGGCTTCCCGGTTGAAATTGGGGGAGTTGCTGTTCCAGTTGATGCTGCTCACCAGAACGCGCTGCCCATCCACAATTACACCTTTGTTGTGGATCTTCTCAAGGTTACTTGCTGCAAGATCCGCACACTTCGCTTCGAGCGGAATGTGTTCGGTGGCCCCGATACGATTGATAAGGGCTGCCATCTCGTCATTGTCACTCTCACCTTCAGTATTATACCAGTACGAGTCCAGCAGCACCCGCACATGGACACCGTGCCGGGACGCGTTAATTGCGGTTGCGAGATACGGGTTTAACGTCAGGGGAGTCTCGTTGGTAATGTATGCCTGTTCAATCTCGATACTCGTTTGGGCAGACTGTATCAGATCCGTAATCTGATTGCTGGTGTCGGGTGCAATAACAGGTCTGACCGTAGCACCGGAAAAACGAGCGGGTATAAATTCGACTGTGTGCTTCGACGAGGGAACCGGTTCGGCATTACCCGGGGAGCCGTTGATGGGAATTACTGATTGACCACCCGAATCGATCTTGTAAACCGTTGAAAAATACCCGGCAAGTGCAGGATCTTCGAGATACACTCCCCACCCGCGGTTACTGTTGAAACCCGGAGGGGGAAATCCACTGTACTTGAAATTCTCACTTGTGAGCAGTACCGCCCGGCTGTCGATAACAACATATTTGGCATGATCATAGCGGTAAGGTGGATGAGCACCATTGTCGGAAGCCATCGCAAATACCGGGATTCCACCGGAATTTATCCTCCAGATCGCAGATTTTCCCTCAGGACTTATACCCCCGACCGGCCCCCCCTCGATAAGAACCGCAACATCCACTCCCCGCTGCCGTGCAGAGATCAGGGAATCGGCCATCACAGGGCTGGAAAATTCATACACATTGAGAAGGATCTCATCCGATGCATGATCCACAGCAAAGGTAAACATCTCACTGGAGCAGTCCGGTGAGACAAAAGTCGTGATGGTTACATTATGGAATATTGCCGGTTCAAACCGGGACTGACCGATCATAAGAGGGCGGGGATCCCATATCCCATTCTCGAAATAATGGACCTGCCCTTCGCGGGGTTTCACATCCTGCGGCCAAACAACACGCTGGATCAGGTCAGTGTTTTCGTAAAGCAATAGTTCATCTCCGGTATTTGCAAGACGGAGAGGATTGCCATTGATGACATTTGGCACAACCGGAGAGTAGTCCAGCCACTCGAAATCCGGCGGTTTTCCATGACTTTGCAAAAATGCTGGCCCACTGCGGGCGATAATCAGTGAACCATTGATTTGCGTCCCGGGAGGGAAACGGAATCCCCCTCTTCCATCAGAGATCGTTATTCCATCAAGAGAGCCGCTTCCGGATAACACCAGGTACTCATCCATATCATCATGGAGATAAGGATCGGGGCAAAATTCAGTAATCCAGACGGCAGTGCCTGCATGAACAACACCCGCAATGAGCAGGAATGAGATGAAAAGCAGGCAGAACCGGCGCATTGAACAAGTTGTTTCTCCATCCTCCTTTTATAATCTGGCGATATAATTCTCCGGAGAGATGGTGCAGGCAGGAGAATCACCGGGTAACCCACAGGCCCCACTGGTAGTGAAACTGGGGGGAAGTCTCCATCACCAGATTCCTGATATCATACCGTTGTTGTCCAAATCCAGGCGTCCGCTGCTGGTTGTTCCCGGAGGGGGGATATTTGCCGACGCCGTAAGACAGGAAACGGTGACAGATGATGCCGCACACTGGATGGCTATTGCTGCAATGGAGCAGTATGGCTGGCTGATTGCATCGCAGGGAATGGAAACAACCAATATACTCGCAGTGCCGGAAACAACCAAGGTCTTTCTTCCCTATGTCAGCATGAGACAACGCGATCCCCTCCCCCATTCTTGGGATATAACCTCAGACTCTATTGCTGCATGGATAGCAGCGGAGCTGGGAATTGAACTCCTTCTCCTCAAATCAGTTGACGGGATCTTCCTCAAAGGACTATTTCAGGAACAGATAACAACACCAGTTGATGCCGAACAGGTAGATCCGTTCTTCATTCCTTATGTCCTGAAACACCGGATAAAAACAACCATTATCAACGGAAGAAAAGGGGAAAGGGTAGACAAATTCCTGAAAAATCAAACAGTCCGGTGCTCCCGCATTAGTACAACCTTTTAAAGGTTCCAAAAGAGATACTATAGGAATCCTTGGAGGAGTAATAATGTCAGATAAAAAGTGTACATCCTGCAGTGCTCCGCTTGCAGAAGAGGGCGCAACGGTATTCGGGTGCCCCGCGTGCGGTTTTGAGATTGACCGGTGTTACCGGTGCAGAGAACAGAGCATCCCCTACACCTGCCCGAAATGTGGATTTGGGGGACCGTAAGGTATGGGAAGTGTTGCAGTCATTATGCGGGTGATGCCGGATTCACCCGATGTCGATCTTGAACAACTCAAGAAGGCACTCAAAGAAAAACTGCCCGGTATTCAGGACATGCAGATTGAGCCCATCGGATTTGGCTTAAAGGCAATCAAGCTCGCCGCAGTTGTCAATGACTGTGGAGGCGAGACAGATGCAATCGAAAAGTCCCTCAGTGAGATCGCAGGCGTTGAGCGGGCAGAGATTATTGAAGTGACACTGAACTAAAACAGTCAGTTCATCTTTTTTCATTTATTCTTCAAGACACGCCATTACATTCCGGGTGATCACCCGTATTTTTTCAACGGATTCACGGAATGCCATTACCTCCGATTCATCGATCCTGATCGATATGGGAAAAACACCGTGACAATTGAGACGGGCAGGTACACCGATGCACACATCACCCTCGCTTAAACCCTGCACTTCTTCTTTGATATAGGCAGATACGGTCAGGATACGGTTTTCATCACTGAGCACCGTTTTTACCAGCGAAGAAATTGCTTCCCCGGGCCCATAGACCGTTGAACCCTTGTTCTTTATGATCTCTTCACCGCTACATTTCACGGAATTTATGATATCCTGCACCGGCAGGTGAGAAAATGTTGGCAGGTTTGAGATCTTGATACCCCCGATCGTTGTCGCGGACCAGAGCGGAACCAGGCTGTCACCATGCTCGCCGATAATGCGCGTGTGGACTTCGCTGACATGAACCTTGAAATATGCAGCGATCAGGGACTTGAGGCGCATAGAATCCAGATGTGTGCCCAATCCAAATACCTGGCAGGGCGGAAGACCTGAACATTTCAGGGCAACACAGGTCATTACATCGACTGGATTTGTTACCATCAGGATCTTTGTATCGGGTGCAACAACACCGATTGTCTTTGCAAGCGGTGCGATAATCTTTGCATTTCCCACAGCAAGATCCATACGATTCTGACCGGGTATGCGCGGAGCACCTGCGGTAATAACAATAACTGAAGAGCCGGCAGCATCTTTTAAATCAGTCGTCCAGTTGATCTTGACATCAGTTCCCCGGGCGGCGAATGAATCGACAAGGTCCTGGGTTATTCCCTTTAAAAGAGACTCGCGCCCTTCCCGTCCATGAAGAAGGATCTCGCTTACATGAGGGATCGACGAAATTGCATGTGCAGCAAACATCCCCACATTGCCTGTTGCCCCGATGATGGTAACTTTTGCCATAATAACCGGAAATGGGGACGCGTTATCGGTCGACTGTACGTTACTACGTTTACCAAAGCATTCATCCTCCGCCCCGTTACCCCATGGGCGCCGGATGTCTACGGTAAGTCTGCTCCCTTCCGGGCCTGAACCGGTCCCCGCAGCAACAGGTCGCCATTCCCTCCGGAATATTGATACCTGGCCATCGACCTCATGGGACGAGGTTTCACAGTCAGAACGCACAGGCTCCCGCAGGCCGTTGCAGCCTTCGTCAAACTTCGCCCCCCGCGTAACGACGGTTTCAGGTTACAAGTGACGCCGAGCCACCCGGGCTAGTCCCCATATATCTTTGTACCTAGCTCAATAAAGGCTTTTTACCGATCATAGAAACTAATCTGTGATCACGCAACATTTTGGGGGTTATGGAATGAACATATCCCCACCCACGTTTTCCCCCCATTCTTTCTTTATTTTCTGGATTCCGGAAGTGTCCTTCTTATCAAAAATATCAATTGCAGTGACGGGTAAACTCCCAAGGGGAATCACGGAGTGGAGCTGCCTGAAATCACCCTGGTAAACTTCAATAATCTGTTCACCTTCGGTCTCAGCGATTTTTATAGGATTTTTCATAACCGGGTGCTTTACCATGTCTTCCATCTGTTCGAATATCCTGACCCGGCTAACCTTGAAATACTCCCGGTTCACTTCGAGATTGAAGGCCGACCAGAAGGCCGAGGCATACCAGGCATCATTCATGATAACGTGTGGCACCCCAAGATATGCTGCGGACAGTCCGAGCGTCCCGACACCGGAACAGGCATCAATAAACAGATTTGCCGGAGGATTTCCAATATGCTGTTCCAAAGCCTGGATCTTCGGAGCGTATCCCCGTGAAAATTCTATATGAACCAGTGACTGCTGTTTGTACATAACAAGCGGCCCGTTCCTGAGCGGAAAAATGTCTGCCCGTACATCGCACCCAGCCAGAAGATCGTATACTTTGGGTACTGACTTTAAGTCAGCGCTGGTAATCCCCGGTACAAAATTCCCGGTTTTTACTACCCCTCTCAGTTCAGGAACATCCCCCATAAGCCGTTCTGCCGTTTTTTTGGATGCTTTCTGAGTTAACAGTACAAGGGATTTCTCAGGAAGAAACGGCGGGCGTTCCATGGGAAATCCCGGGTGGATGAGCGGAGAACCCACGGAAATCAATGGTTCGGTTGGTTTCATATCCCCTTCTTCTACCATGATCACGTAAATCTGGGCAAACACTTCATCGATGAACCGTTTCCCGCAGGAGCAGGGCAACGCATATTCGAGAATAGGAAGCGGGGCCCGTTTATCCAGTACGCGGGCACTGCATTCTGCACAGGGACGAAACAGGGACGGGAGCGTGGCAATAATATCCCTTGCTGATCTGACACAGTCCATCTGGCAGACAGGGCACTTCATTACCCTCCCTTTGTGCGTCCCGCAATAGAAACTTTTTCAATTCGTTCAGGACGAAAGTGTGCACCAGAGCATCAGGAAAAACATGCAAAAAACAATGGGCCCGAAGGGATTCGAACCCATGACCGCCCGGTTATGAGCCGGGCGCTCTAACCGGACTGAGCTACGGGCCCCCTTAAAAACGCCCCCCACAGGGCTCGAACCTGTGACATTCGGATTAACAGTCCGACACTCTACCAACTGAGTTAGGGAGGCACGTTAATGCGCCTTATTAGATTCTTTTCGGGGACTTTTAAAGGTAACTATGAGGAGGATCGAAGTTGATCACGGGAAAAACCGGAACCATACCGGATCACGACCGCTTCATCGCCGCGAGCAACCGGATAAGGTCATCCAAGTCCTCATTGAGATGCTGGAATAATTCCGCTGTACGGGATGTGGCAACTGCCCCTTCCGGGGATGCGCGGATGTAACCGAGTTGTTCCAGTATATGGAGGGAATAACGGATCCGGTGGGAGGGGAGGTTGAGCAGCTCGGACAACTTCATAATACCGATCGGTTCATGATCGGCAACTGCTTTTGCCACTTCAATATGACGGCTGAGCAGTTCGATTTCATCCTTCATCTTTTTGAGCATAATTCTCCGAAAAAACTCTCGGTCACAGACTATGCAGTTTTATTTTGTCTGTCCGGGATCTTCCCCTTCTTTAATCTTCTCAGGTTGTGCATAAAGCCAGGCTTTCGTTTGCCGGTATCTCTTTACAAAATCAAGGCCAAGAACCAGTGCGAGAATAAGCATCGCGAGGATCGCGAACGGGATATAAGGTGAATGAATAATGAAAAAGACAATAATAGACAGGGCTAAAAGCATCACAATGATATTCAGCTCAACGGTGAGCCCATAAAATTTCCATCTGAACTGGGCTTTGGCATCATCTTCCATCACAGGAATGTCAACTCCGGAATAAAAGTACTTGACGTTTCACCGCATATATCAATCGTGATGGACACCTTATCCCGCGCAGTCAGAAAAAGTGGTGCGGATGCATTTGTGATGTATGCATCCTCACGCGACGCAGACATGCGTTACCTGACGCAATTTGTCACCAGTGACCCGTTTGTCTATTTTAAAAAGGCAAACGAGAATGGCATGATTATCATCTCCCAGATGGAAACCGGACGCGCATCACGCGAGTCCACTGCTTCCGTTATGACCCGGACCCATGCGGGGCTTCCGGATATCCTGAAAACTGAAAAAGATCCCTGGAAAGCAACAGCAAAAATGATCGCCGGGCAGGTTGGCAAAAAAGTGCTGGTTCCCCCCAATTTTCCAGTAGCGCTGGCAAATGCCCTCGGGGAATTTTGCACGGTATTGGTTGACAGCGGCACGGTACCTGTAATGCGGGAAAAGAAGAGCCGGAACGAAATAAAAGCGATGAAACACGTCCAGAAGATTACCGAAACTGCTATGGGTATTGCAGTTTCGCTGATACGACGTTCCGTTGTAAAAAACGATATCCTGTATTCTGACGGAAAACCACTGACATCAGAGATGGTTAAATTCTCCATGCATTCTTATCTTCTCGAACATGAATGCACTGCAGTAGATACCATTGTTTCATGCGGGGAAGAGACCGCAGTCCCGCACATGACCGGAACTGGCCCTCTACATGCAGACAAACCGATTGTAATCGACTTGTTCCCCTGCGAGGAGAAAACGGGATATTACGCGGACATGACGCGGACAGTGGTAAAAGGTGAACCCACACCGGAGATACGTGAAATGTATGCCGCCCTGTGTGAAGCAAAACAACTGGGTATATCCCGGGTCAGGGCCGGGGCATGCGGATCCGACATTTACCAGTCAGTTGTTGACTTTTTTAAAGAACGGGGGTATGAAAGCGACACCCGGGGATTTGTTCATAATCTCGGTCACGGTGTGGGCCTCCAGGTACACGAGCTGCCTACGGTCGGGCCGGCAGGAAAAGAACTGATGGCAGGCAGCGTGATCACAATCGAGCCGGGGCTCTACTACCCGAAAATAGGGGGAGTGCGCCTCGAAGATATCGGAGAGGTCACGACAAAGGGGTTTAACAATTTCACGAAATTTCCGGAGGATCTCATTGTATGAATGACGAGATCTTTGAGAAATACGTTGAAGCTGGTGCCATTGCTTCAAGGATTCTTCGACAAGGTGCACAGGAGATCAGAATAGGGAAATCATATCTCGATCTCGTTGAGAGTATTGAATCAAGGGTCCTGGAGGAGGGTGCATTTCTCGCATTTCCTCTCAATCTCTCCATAAATGAGGATGCAGCCCATGATACTGCATCTCCTGCCGATACACGGGTTTTTGAGAAAGGAAACGTAGCAAAACTCGATCTCGGCGTCCACATTGACGGGTATATCGCAGATACGGCTACCACTGTTGATCTGGGCAGCAACTCCCTGCTCCTGGCTGCATCAGAACAGGCGCTTGAAGCCGCAATAAAAACGGTCAGGCCGGGTTCAACAGCCGGTGAACTGGGCGCAGCAGTCCAACACGAAATCGAGAGCAGGGGATACCGTCCTATCTCAAACCTGACAGGACATGGCCTTGACCGGTATGTTCTTCACCGCGCGCCCACCATCCCCAATGTCGGCAATAATGGGGGAATTGTGCTTGAGGAGGGGATGGTCTTTGCGATCGAACCTTTCGCGACAACGGGAAGCGGCCATGTGGGGGAAAAAACCCGGATGGAGATCTATTCCCAGATCTCACAAAAACCCGTAAGGATACCGGCAGCGCGTGCGATTCTCGAGACCGTGAAAGATCGTCACGGGCTCCCGTTTTCCCGTCGCTGGCTTAAGGAACGGAAACAGGATCTGGCACTTCCCACACTGGTCAGATCGCACACGCTCCATGCATATCCTGTCCTCTCCGATATCCCCGGTTCACTCGTCTCCCAGCATGAGCACACGGTTATTGTGACAGATGATGGTTGCGTCGTCACAACACGATGAGATAGCCTTATTCAATCCGGAAAAGAATAGTTAAGGTTACAGCCATGTCTGGAGATTCTGAAACCCTGCGTATAATGGATGTCGTTCTGACCGCTGAAATATTCAACCAGAACCCCCAGCTCGATATCAATGACCTGACGCCGGCCTGCCGCGATATTTTTAGCATCACCAGCGCAGCTGATGTTAAGCGGCCGGTTTACGTGAGCGACGGAGTGATCAAACGCACACTATCCATAGCTGATGCTCACCTGAAAATGTCTGCAAACCCGTTTGTGGCGTATGAGGATTTCGGCCAGCGCCTTCGCATCACCGCTCTCGAATCCGCGGCCCAGTGGTTCCTCAAACAGGGAGGGAAGGTATTCATTGAGAAAAATCCGACCCTTGCTTTTTATTTTGAGAAACTGGATTCCATCGATGTTGGGTACAAAACCGTCCGTGCCGCAAACCCGCCCTATGAAGACACCAAAGCGCATCTTGATGCACGCCTCTCGAAACTGATCGGTGAAGACGAAAAACTCCGTGGGGCGCTGGATCTTGTCATGATCAGTGCACCCGAGGAAGTTGAGCAGAGGATGGAGGACCTTGTCTGCACCCCATCGCAGATTGCAGTCATCTTTAAGATCCAAAACGCCCTCATTCACCGGGAGTACCTGCAACATCACCGCATCCACGAAGTGGGTAAACTCCTCTTTGTCGGTCCGCCTGGTACGGGAAAAACCTCGATTGCCCTTGCCATGTCCAACATAATGCATATGCCGGTGCTGGAAGTCCGCCTCTCGATGATCACCTCGCAGTATCTTGGCGAAACCTCGAAAAATATCGATCGCATTTTCGATCTGGCAAAAAAACTCTCCCCATCCATCCTTTTCATCGATGAATTTGATTTTGTCGCAAAGAGCCGGGTTGCCGATGACCACGGGGCCATGAAACGCGCGGTCAACTCGCTGTTAAAAAATATTGACAGGATAAACCTGGTTAAAAATGGCGTGATCCTTATCGGCGCCACCAACCACCCCCAGCTGCTTGATGAAGCGGCATGGCGGCGGTTTGACGAAGTGGTGGAATTCTCATTACCTGACGAAGACATGCGAAAAAAAATCCTCCAAAAAGTAACCGCATCTCTCGGCTGTGATATAGACTACCAGATGCTCGCGTCAAAAACAGAGGGATTTTCCGGTTCCGATCTCCGCATGATGATCAAAGAAGCAGTCCTTTCCGCCCTTATGGACAACCGCCGGTCCCTCTCCCCTGAAGATGTCAGGAAAGGGATCCTGATGGTAAAAAACAGGGACGCAATCCGGCACCTGAACTGGTTGTAATATGAAGATTACGCTGCTGGGAACCGGCGATGCGATTGGTACACCTAAAGTAGGATGCGCCTGCCCCCAGTGTACTTACGCTAAAGAAACCGGCAGGATGCGGTTGCGCACCTCCCTGCTCATAGAGAATGAGGGGCATTATCTCCTCATTGATTCCTCCCCGGATCTTCGCCAGCAGCTTCTCTTAAACGGCTCGCCGCATATCGATGCCGTGATCTGGACGCATGGTCACTACGATCACTTTGTCGGTTTTGGCGAGTTCTACCGTGTCCAGAACATCCCCCCGGCTTTTGCCGCACCCCAGGTCCTGAACTACTGCGCAGAAGCATTCCGGTTTCTCACGTTCGACAAAGTCGCAATCCAGCCGTATGAATCATTCGAGATCTTCGGAATTACCGCCACCCTGTTCATGGTAAAACATCCCCCCGCGTATACCTGTGGCATACTCTTTGAAACGGGCCAATCACGTGTTGCATTTACATCGGACACGAACATCGATATTCCTCAACAGAGTCTTGATCTCTTGCAGGATCTCGATCTCCTGCTTCTGGACTCCCTCGTGCCTTCGAACATCTCGATAGGAAAACACATGAATTATCTCGAGGCATGCACCCTTGCCGGGCGCCTTGCGCCAAAGGATTTCCGTTGTGTACACATGAGCCATATGATCCCGTGGGAGCTTCCCCACACCGGAAAAGACAGGGAAATATTTGAATTTCCCTGATTTTTCCCTATCAGGTTTATTTTTTTTAATTCTGGGTAGATCAGCCCGCATAAAAACCCGGGATGTGCTTAACAAGAGGACTTTTTCCGGGACTTTTTTATCCATATTTTGCTTGCAATGCCTGCATGCGGATCACCCATACCTTAATAATTTTCAGGTGCCCAACCATAGGTGCATGATTGTAAAAATGCTCGAGCTCGAGAAGGACAAGGTGCGGCTCGTCATCCAGGGGCAGGGGCACACGTTCATGAACGCCCTTGTCGAGGAATTATTAACCGATTCCGATATTGATGTCGCCCGCTACATGATAGAATTCCAGTTCTCTGACCCGGAACTCTTCGTAACGACCAAAGGCAAGAAAAATCCCCTCCCCATCATCAAGAAAGCGTGTAAGCGTATCTCCGGTAACTGCAACGAGCTCATCAAGGGCTTAAAGAAACAGTAAGTTAACATCCAATATTTTTTTGCATGAATCTGTGCCAGTGTATTTCGTGTGACAATCCCTCCGGGGATGTTCATGCAAACATCCCGAAAGCATCCGTTGATGACTGTTTTTATGGAATGTGGCTGATTGCCAACGTGGACGTTACTGACCGAGTGAATTAAAAAAGGATTTTTTGGATAATTGTTCTTGGGAAAACCCGGGTAAAAAATTATTCTTCCGCTCTTTCGGTAAATACAATCGAGCCCGAGATACGGGATATCTTGATCTTTATCTTCATACCGGGCTTGGAATTAGCTACATACATAATGTAACGTCCCATCTTGACGACCCCGTCTCCACGCTTGGAAATTGACTGGATCTCAACATCCATGATCTGGCCCTCTTCAAGATTCTCTGAAACGGGTTCAGTGCGGGCTTTTCGCTTTCTTACCGGACGGTGACTCCCACAGGCATCGCAGCGGAGCAGCGTTACACGGTCATCCTTGACAAGACGGGTATCAGGCTTACCGCATTCTGAACAGATAACGTAGTCTTCTACGTAGCTCTTGATGATCATCTTGAGGAGCGAGATCTCGAATTTTCCATTAAAGATCGCCCGGTTGCCATCAACCTTTCCTGACGTCCCCAGTTCACCTAAAAGAAACTTCATCAGGTGATCCGGATCGCGGCGGACTTTACTGACAATATCGGTGAAATTTTCAAGAACCGTGGTCTTGCCCTCCACGTATGCTTTAGCCTCGGGAACTACAAAACGTTCCGAAGATTCTGATTTTTCGGTGATATTGGAATAGGCCTGTTTGAGGAGATTTTCATATGAGTCCGTCATAGTTGTATAATATAAAGGCGTCCTGCATCCAAAAGACTTTCTCAGGAAAGATACATTCCCGACAATTACCTGATTTTTGTTCATGAATTGAAATGAGCAGACCTGAGTAAATTTCAGGAATGAAACCCAATCTAACAGACTGAACAGTTCAATGCATCGTATTTAAAAAAAAGGTAGTTTCTGGCGTTTAAGGTAAAAATTATACTTTTATTGATGAAGAGACGAGCGCAACTAATTCTTTGTTTATTTTCACATTTTCTATATCATTCTGGTTGATATTAGTCACGGCAACTGGCACCATCCCCCGGGCTTCAATCCATTTTTTAAACGTTTCATCCGCCTGGCCGGGTCTGCCACCATGCGTGGAGAAAGCAACCGCCGGTTTTCCCATGCAACCCTTAAGCCCGGCAATTGCAGCATGAATCGCAGGTGTTGGCTTGAATGCCCAGACCGGGGAACCGAAAACGACCAGATCATATTCTGATACATCAACGGAAGCAGGCTCAATTGTCGTCAACTCTTCACCGCGTGCCATCTTGCACCTGACCAGGAACCGCGTGAGCCGCGAATACGGTGTAACATCATTAATTTCCACAAGAAATGAGTCGAATGCTGAAGACAGGTGTTGGGCAATGTGACGGGTATTGCCGGTCTCGCTGTGATATATGATGCAGATCTTCATCTACAGATAGGTAAGCAGCCGGATGCAAAAAAGATATCAGAAAAAAAGAGGATTATTTCTTGCGGGCTGGTGTTTTCACTGCCTTTTTTGCGGCTGGTTTTACCGGTTTCTTTCCCTCGTTCTTCTGGAACTGGGGCATCATTGCGCGGACTTCCCGGCCCACTTCTTCAATAAGATGATCCTCATCTGCTGCGGTGAGCGCGTTAAAGACCGGGCGGTTCACCATATTCTCAAGCATCCATTCACGAGCAAACTTGCCGCTCTGGATCTCTTCAAGGATCTCCTCCATCGCGATATAACTCTCCTCACCGATAACCCGGGGCCCTCTCGTGAGATCGCCATACTGCGCGGTGTTGCTGATGTACTTGCGCATATTTGTCAGCCCGCCTTCATAGATCAGGTCAACGATGAGTTTTGTTTCATGAAGTACTTCGAGATACGCCATCTCGGGTGCATAACCCGCGTCAACGAGAGTTTCAAATCCCGCTTTGATTAAGGACGTTATACCGCCACAGAGAACTGCCTGTTCACCGAACAGGTCGGTCTCAGTCTCTTCACGGAACGAAGTCTCTAACACGACTGCGCGGGTTGCCCCGATTCCCTTTGCATAGGCAAGCGCGATCTTATGCGCATTCCCCGAGTGATCCTGGTGAATGGCGATAAGAGCCGGAACCCCTTTACCTTCCTCGTACTGGCGGCGCACCATAAAGCCGGGGCCTTTTGGCGCGACCATTATCACGTCAACATTAGAGGGAGGGACGATCTGGCCGAAGTGGATATTGAATCCATGGGAGAACATCAGGCATTTGTTCGCAGTCAGGTGCGGCAGAATCTCTGCACGGAAGACTGCGCCCTGGTGTTCATCCGGTAAGAGGATCTGGATGATATCTGCTTTCTTGACGGCTTCTGCAACCGTCATCACTTTCATGCCATCCTTACTTGCAGCATCCCAGCTCTTGCCTTTGCGCAGGCCAATCACGACATCGAGTCCGCTGTCTTTTAAGTTCAGTGATTGTCCGCGACCCTGGGAGCCATAGCCGATAACAGCAATGCGCTTGCCTTTCAGCACACCGATATCCGCATCCGCCTCGTAGTATTTTTCCATCATGATAGTTCCATTTGATATCAGCAACAAAGCACATAAATATTATATAAAAAAACTAAAGAAGCACACTTGGAAGAGCGATCGGCAGCCATGACCATAACCACACCCACAGACCAGAATATGGACAGAACGTTCAACAGGGAACTGCCGGACGTGCAGGCATCGTCACCCGATGTCAGGATTAACCTTACGCGGGTCGGCGTGAAAAACGTAAAAAAACTTGTCGAAGTGCACCGCCATGATAAACGTCCGGTCATTTTTATTTCCAATTTCGATGTCTATGTCGATCTGCCCGGAAGCCTCAAAGGGGCAAACTTATCACGGAATTTTGAAGTGATCGATGAAGTGCTCCAGCAGGCGATCGATGGCGACGTGAATATGATTGAGAAACTTTGCAGCGTTGTTGCCAGGAAACTTCTCGACCGGCATGAATATGCGGACAGGACCGAAGTATTCATGCGCAGCGAGTTCATGGTCAAGCGTGAGACACCGGTCAGCCACACGGTCTGCCATGAAGTCGTAAAAGTACATGCAAGTGCTGTTGCACGTCGTACTTTCAGGGACCCAATCGTCAGAAAGAGCATTGGTGCAGAGGTGACCGGTATGACAGCATGTCCCTGCGCACAGAACATCATGAAGGAACGGGCAATGCGGGTACTGCAGGGCCTCAACGTCGACCAACACAGTATCGACGCGTTCTTTACCGAAGTTCCCATGGCAACCCACAACCAGCGCGGAAAAGGTTTTCTCAGTATCGAGACGGATGATGACCAGCATGTGGATCTTGAAAAGGTCATCGGTATTCTCAAAGCCTCAATGAGCAGTGGCATCTACGAACTCCTTAAAAGAGGAGACGAAGGCCATGTGGTGCTTGCCGCGCATAAAAACCCACGATTTGTTGAAGACTGTGTCCGGCAGATGGCTAAAAAAGTCCTTACAGAATTTGAGTATCTTTCCGGCGATTCTGTTGTTACCATCAAGCAGACCAATGAAGAGAGCATCCACCAGCATGATGCTTATGCCGAGCGACAGGCAACCATCGCCGAGCTGGTCGATGAAATGAATGGTGAAAACCGAATTTCCGGTGAATAAAAAAACAGTAAAACAATTACCATTATTAGTATGAATTGTTAAACGACATTTCAAAAAAAACTTAATAAACATTTTTTTTGCAAAATAAAGCGTTTTTTGGTTTTATCCGGTTTTATTTATCGACACACGAACAGATAATAAAGGTTATTAGAGCGCTCGTGTAAAATAGAGTTGAACGTACTTTGTACGGTCACTTATCTCGAGATGAGAGATGTATACAGCAATTTTGTACAGCAATACGAACAACTCAACATAAAATGAGGCGATAATATTGTCGAAAGTAGTAGAGATTTCCCCAACCACAAGACATGAGGGACACTCAAAGCTGGTCTTGAAGGTTAACGACGCTGGCATCATCGAGACGGGTAACTGGTGCTCCATTACCCCGGTGAGAGGCGTTGAGAAACTTGCTGTCGGAAAGACACCAGAGCAAGTTCCCAAGATCGCATCCCGTGTCTGCGGTATCTGTCCGGTTGCACACAACCTTGCAGGTACTGAAGCGATGGAAGCATCCATAAAGTGCGAGATCCCCAAGGACGCAAAGATGCTCCGTCACATTGTGCAGCTGGGCAACCGTTGCCACAGCATTGCACTGCATGACATCCTGATCCTGCCCGATTTCTATATACCGGGTACCGAGACCAAGATCAACCCGTTCACGGCAGAAGAACCCGTACGGACTGTTGCAAAGCGGATCCAGAGACTCCGTGAGATCAGCCAGACCATCTGTCAGATCGCCGGTGGCGAAGCAATCCACCCGAGCAACACCCGTATCGGTGGTATGTACCGCAACTGCTCCGAACTGGCAAAGACCAAGATGTACGACCTTGCAAAGGAAGGACTTGTCCTTGCCCACGCCCAGTCAGAGTTCATGATCGCGGTCATACGCAACTACCACAAGAGAGACTTTGTGGATGTTGGCGGCATGAAAGTCCCGATGGTCAAGGAACTCGGTTACCACAACCAGGGCTACCTTGCAACCCACGCGTTCTACGGCAGCTCGAGCCAGGAAGAATGCCCCTCATGGGACATCAACCGGTTCAAGGAAGTCAGGCCATGGGACTGGTACATGGGTGAGATGGAAGTCTCGCTCGAAGAGCCAAGATACCCCATTGGTGGAACCACCAAGATCGGTACCAAGGTCAACCCCCAGATGGAAGCCTGCACCGGCATCCCGATGTACGACGGCCAGCCCGTTGAAGTCGGTCCGCGTGCACGTCTCGCAGTCTACAAGGGCTATGACGAGAAAGGCACCCAGGGACAGAACATTGCCCGTGAGATGGAATACCAGGACTGCTTCTACGAGATGATTGACTGCATTGACGCACTTAACCCGAACGGTAAGGTCGTTGCAGACTACATCCCCGACGGTGACGGTTCACTCGGCTGGGCATCAAATGAAGCCCCCCGTGGAACCGATGTCCACATCGCACGTGTCAAGGACTGGAAGGTCCAGTACTTCTCCATGCTGGTTCCAACCACCTGGAACTTTGCAACCTGCAGCGCCGCACTCAAGGGTGCACCCTGGCAGCTTGCCGAAGTTATCATGCGTGGGTATGACCCCTGTGTATCATGTGCAACCCACATGATCGTGATTGATGAGGACAACCGGTTAGTGGCCCAGAAACTCATCGAGTGAGCGTACATAAATGCTGTATCCAGAGATCGTGATTGTAGGGTGTGGAAATCCCCTGTTTGCCGATGACGGGTTCGGACCCGCTGTCGCAGAAGAGATGATGAAACTCTCACTTCCCGACAATGTGAAAGTAGAAGACGGGGGCCTTGGTGCCCCCCATTTTATTTTTACCCTGCTCGACCCGGAAGTGACGAAACGACTCATCATTATTGATATCGCGGATTTTGGCGCGGAACCTGGTTCAATTGCAAAGTTCCGTATCGAAGATCTGCCCCCGGGCAGTTACCGCGATGCACATTCCTGGGATCTCACTGAACCGCTGGAGCGGATCAAAGACCAGATCGATATCACGGTTATCGGATGCCAGCAAAAATATGTTTCCGATCCCGAAATGGAGATCGGGCTTTCCGATGAAGTTTCAAAAGCTATTCCCAAAACAGTACGAATTGTACTGGATATGATTGGTGTTGATTATGGGACTACTAGACAGTGTCTTCAAGAAGAACGTCAGCGCGGAACCCCAGAAACCTGCGGCTCCACAGAAATCCGCTGATGTAGCAAAACCAGTAGAAACAAAAAAGGAGGTTAAGCCTGTGGCAGACAAAATTACAGTGGGCTATACACACCTGAGTGGGTGTACCGGTTGTACAGTTGCCTTAGCAGACAACTACGCCGGATTATTGACGCTCCTCGACAAATACGTCGACCTGAAGTACATGCCAACACTTGCAGATGCAAGGCACATTCAGAAGGTTGATGTTTCATTCGTCGAAGGTTCAGTCTGTATTAACGACAAACTCGCAGTAGAAGAGATCAAGGAAACCCGTGAAAAGTCAGCAGTGGTAGTGGCACTCGGTGGCTGCGCCTGTTACGGCAACATCACCCGGTTCTCCCGCGGTGGCCAGCAGAACCAGCCGGCTCAGGAAGCATACCTGCCGATCGGTGACCTGATCAAGGTCGATGTATACATCCCCGGATGTGCACCATCACCCCAGCTGATCAGGAACGTAGCCGTTGCAGCATACCTGCTCTTAAAGGGATCCCCCGAACAGAAGGCTCTTGCAACTGCATACTTAAAGCCCCTCATGATGGCAGCAGACAGGGGAACCAGCGCCTGCTTCTGCGACCTGATGACCAACGTCATCAACCAGGGCCTGTGCATGGGATGCGGCAGCTGTGCAGCAGCATGCCCGGTTCGTGCAATTACTCACGAGTACGGCAAGCCCCAGGGTGAGCGCGACCTGTGCATCAAGTGCGGTGCGTGCTACAACCAGTGCCCACGGAGCTGGTTCAGCTTCGATGTGGTATCTGCGTACGAGTCGATCAACGAGACTATCATGGCGGCACTCCAGTAGGTGATTGAAATGGGAGCAGAACTCGGTAATTACAAATCATGCGTCTCAGCACGAAGCACCGACAAGGAGATTCTCAAGCACGCACAGGATGGCGGTATCGTCACCCAGCTGTTTGGATTCGCACTTGATGAGGGCATCATTGACGGCGCGATTGTTGCAGCCACCAAGGAATTCGCGGCAAAGTACCCGTCGAAAGTCATGGCTGACAACTCGAACTTCGATATGATCGAGCCATGGAGACCAATTCCGGCCATTGTCAACACAAGGGCAGAAATGATTGCCGCAGCCGGAACCAAGTACAATGTCAGCCCGAACGTTTCCTTGATCAAGGAAGCAACCCGTAGCTTCGGTCTTGACAAAGTTGGTATTGTTGGAACCCCCTGCCAGATGCAGGCAATCAGGAAACTCCAGCTGTACCCCGTTGGTGCCCGTGATGTCGGCGCCAGCATTGCTCTTGCAGTTGGTATCTTCTGCATGGAGAACTTCCCGTACCAGTCCATCCTCCAGCTCGTGGAAGACCACGCAGCAATGAAGATGGAATCCGTCAAGAAGATGGAGATCGGAAAGGGCAAGTTCTGGGTATACGGCAAGCGCGGACAGGTAGTCCAGCTGCCACTCAAAGTAACCCACAAGTACGAGCAGCCCGGATGCAAGGTATGTCTTGACTACGTTGCAAACCTCGGTGATATCTCCACCGGATCTGTCGGCAGCCCCGATGGATGGTCAACTGTCATGGTCAGGTCCAAGATCGGAGACTCGGTCTGGGCAAAGGCAATGGCAGCAGGTTGCTTCGAGACCCAGCCGATCGAAAAGGTCAAACCAGGTCTTGAACTCGTAACCAAGCTCGCAAACGAGAAGATCTCAAAGAACAAGAAGAATCTCGAAGAGCGGGCAGTGTTCGGTGTCGGCAAGGCACTGCGCAACCCCTACATCTAATTTTTTTTTCGTTATTTACGCTGTTTTATCATATTGTGATTTCACGATATGGCACATTATCGATATATCGACAACCACAATTCGAGAAGACCAGAGGTCTTCAAATGATTGACGAAATTGCATCTCAAATGCTCTTTACCGGTAGGATACCGTCTGACCCGCCCCCCTTTTACCCGATCCGGGAACTGGCCTAATGCTTGTTATCAAATATGCGAAAAACTATTGCAGAAAATTTTTTGACTTTTGGTTATTAAAAAAATTATAAAAGGTTGTGAGAACCTATGGGCAAAAGCGGTCGATGCTATCGTGAGGCTGGACGAAAAAGCCGCAGCGACAACTGGTCCGATGCAAAGAACCAGAACTATGATGCATGCAATTCAGTGATGGACATTTATGAAGACCAGTTGGACTCTGGCGATGAATGCTATGACTGGGACTATGAAAATGAAGACGATGATTGAAACAAAACACCAGGAACTGCGATAAACCCGGATTAGTTTTTCTTATTATTCGGAATGAAAACGTTGATCAGGTATACTGCTGTTCTCATACGAAATTTTCCCCCGGTTTTTCTTCTGTTACCTGCCAAACACAAAAAAACGTTTATCAGCAAACGGCCAAAGTTCATTATCCAGCATAACCGGATGGAGATATATGAATACCAGTACCATGCGTGCCACAATCCTGATCCTCTTTCTTGTACTCATGGTTACACCGGTTGCTGCATCGGTCTATTATACATCAAGCGCACCCCAGATAATTACCAAGGGCGACTCGTTTACCATAAGCGGTACCGGTGCAAAAAACGGCATGGTTACCATCTGGATCATCGGAAGAAATTACTTTGATACTTTCACGGCCACACCGGACAGGCACGGGAATTTCTCGACCACACTAAAACCCACGACCACGGAAAAATTCTCCAGCGGCCAGTATGCCGTAGTACTTCAGGATCCGGGGGTGGGAGGTATGGTGGAGATTGAACCCGGAACGGACAGCAACGGAAATCTCACCATAATGAATCGCGGAAAAATAATTGAAAGGATCGGGGCCCGTCAGGATCTCAAAGGAAATGTCCAGCCGGTAGTTGCAATCCTTTTGGACGCTGCAAACATCCAGGACGTTGATGACACATTCCTGCCCGCATATTTCTTTATAGAAGAACCGTCAGTGCAGTTCGATAACCTGATTTCCGCATCCACTATACAACTTCCAGACCAGGTAACCGGTGAGCGGATCGCGATTACCGGTACAACGAATATGGGTTCGGAAAATAACCTCCGTGCTCATATCTACAACCGGGATACAAACGCACTCATCACATCAAACACGCTTCCTGTTGTGGCAGGAAGTCATATCAACCGCTGGACCTACGAACTCAAGGATCCTGGCCTGCCCAAGGGAGAATACTACATAACCGTAGGATGGACGAAATCAAATCAGGCAGGCACAGGCCTGGCAAAATTCACCGTAAAAGATCTGACAAACACCACACCGTCACCACCTCCCCCCATCACCAGTATTGAAAAAGATATACCGCGGGATGATGTTTCTACGCTCTTATTCCTCACCATCAGCGGGGTGCTCATTCTCATCCTGATTGTCTTTGCCGTTGGGAAAAAATGAACGGTGAATGGGACCCAGCCACTTACTCTTTTTTCGTTACCGTGACCGGATCAATAGTTGCATCGATCATCAGGTCAAAGGACACCGTATCCAGCCAACCGGCTTTCTCAAACATGCTCATAAAACAGACCCCGACAACCTTGACCGGGCCATGCCGCTGAATGAGCGCCTGCACATCCTCTTTTGTAAGGGGCATGTTCGGCATGGCAAGCCCGCCCATGATCACAATAACCCGGGGACGGAGAAGTGCCGGACCCCCGCTCACCTGCATGCCGACATCAGGGGTTTCAACAATCTTCTTTGCTTTTGACTCGTCGAGAAGCGGTACAAAAACCTGTTCAAGGCGCAATCCCCGCGTGGCCATCGCCAGCAGTTCGACAAACGGCGAACAGGTGCCTGCGCAGCCGTAGTATACGATCTGGTCTCCTTCGGCCAGTTTAAGGGACTGGAGGTATTCCTTAAACGGGCGGAGGATACCGGGAACACTCTTGAAAATCTCCTTTGCAACCATAGTAGTGATCTCCATGGAAAAGAAAATAAACGTACGTGAAATGCCAGCAAACCGGCCACGGCTGCACGTGCAGTCCTGAACAAAAACACGGGAAACGGGTAATATCCGGATCAGAGATCTTCAAAGAGAAAACGACATCATTTCATCGCCATCAACGCGGCGGCTTTCAGCTGGATCTCATGATTTTTTAGTGCATCATCGACAGAACTGCGGAACTGGTTGTTGAGTTTTGAAATAACCCCATTTAAGGAAAGGACTGCGCTATTTTTCTTATTAATTACGACGTCCTGTAACTCGGTTCGCCGGGCATCGATCTGGTCGGATAGTATCTTTGCGTCGGTGATATCCACCCCTCGGCGGGAGAGGGTGAGCAGGAGATTCTCGCGTTTCTCAGCGCTGGTATTGAAGGCTGTCAGTCGGGCACTGCCCTTTTCCAGCCAGATCGCATCGGGCATCCGGACAAAAGAGGTTTCAGCATCCGCTTCGGTTGCATTGGTGCTTACTCTCAGCTCAGCGTCACTTCCATTGAAAGCGACAATCTGGGCCTTGGTCTCATCGGAAAATCGAATTGACTGGGCTCGCATCTCTTCCCGGGCGGCAGTGATCTCATCAGAGGTATACAACAGGGAAATCGAGGATGCTGCGGTAAGATAATCGTCCTGTATCCACCGCAGGTTGATACTCCCGGCACCATTGCTGATCCGATCGATATAGGAGATAACCCCGTCCATGCGGGCCTGCTGCATAACACCCACGTATGCGGTATGTGTTTTGAGAATCGAGATCAATTCCGGGTTGTCCTTGTCAAGGGGGCCGGTACTGGACGGGATTTCAGTATATCTTCCATCAACTAAACCGGCAACCGGTGAAATAAGCGCCAGGAGAAAAACCAGCATTATTATCATTCCCGTATATCGCTGACCCTTCATGAACACACCAACCACACCAACAAATCCTCTCTTCGGGTTGTTGTTCACAAGGTGCGATTCCTGGCAGATAATATTGCTAGGATAGCTAAAGTTATTCATCTAACCTTCAGGTTAGCTCAATCATGTCCTTATCCCGCATGTGCTGGTATTCCCACGCAGCATTGTGTTCATCGGCCGAACCTGCTTTGATCTCTGCGGGCGAAATGCTATACCACAGGGTAACGAAGATCTACAGTAAGAGAGGAGAGCACGGCGTGAAGAGCGGATTTTTTTTCGAGAACGGGCAGGCAGCCATCATCAACGAAGATCTTTTCACCACCCGTCTTATTGCTCCGGAAAGTATCGATCTCGTCATTACCTCGCCACCCTACAACGTCGATATCCAGTATAACAGCCATGATGACCAGATCACGTATGAAGATTATCTCGCGTTTTCAAAGCGCTGGATGAAACGCTGTTATGGCTGGCTGAAAGACGATGGCCGGTTCTGCCTTAATATCCCACTGGATAAGAACAAGGGCGGACAGCAAAGCGTAGGAGCGGACCTGACAACAATTGCAAAGAAATGCGGGTTTGCGTATCATTCAACCATTATCTGGAACGAGGGAAACATTTCGCGCAGGACTGCGTGGGGTTCATGGCTGAGTGCTTCGGCACCCTACGTAATCGCCCCCGTTGAACTGATCGTTGTCCTCTACAAAAAATCGTGGAAAAAGACCAGCGGCTCGCGTGAATCCGACATCAGCCGGGAGGAGTTCATGGAGTGGACCAACGGGCTCTGGACATTTAATGGCGAACGCAAGACCAAGATTGGCCACCCGGCCCCGTTCCCGGTGGAACTCCCGCTCCGGTGCATGAAATTATTCTCGTTTGTCAACGACACGGTGCTCGATCCGTTCATGGGCAGCGGATCCACCCTCGTCGCTGCTTCACGATGCAACAGGCAAGGTGTCGGGATTGAGATTGATTCCCGCTATTGTGAGATTGCAACAAAGAGGATAGAAAAAGAGGGGCCGGGGGATTCATAACAGGTATCCTGCCGGTGTCCCGCTAAAAGTTTCCCTGTGCCATGACAACGCCGCTGACTGCATACATAGACATGGAATTTGCCGGCATCTACGGCACGCACCAGCGGATGCAGATCCCCATCGAGATCGGCGTGGTACTGCACGATCCTGCCACCGATGCCCTCTCGTTTGCCGGAAAACCATTCCATGCGGATATCGAGGTGGAACTCTGGAAGAATATCTTAAACGATGTGGGAAAACGCGTGGATGCCCGGAGGAGAGTCTTTAACCTTGCCGAACCTGCCCGCAACCAGCAGTTTGACCACCGGTTCCACCTGAGTCCAGCCGGCGCCCGCAAAGCCCGTACAGCCATCGCTGAAGTGAATACTGATCTCCGCCTCTTCATGCAGGCGCTGAACAGCAGGAACATCGGGACCCTGGTCTTTTTTGCCCGGCAGCGGGAGATGGTAGCGTTCCGGCAGGCGTGGGTGCGGACAGACGGATTTCTCACCCGTGACATCCAGCACGAGATCGCGCATGCAATGCAGCTCAAAGAACAGATCTCGCTTGACCGCATGTCGCTGATCATCGGGTTTGGTATCACCAGTACCACCATACGTTCCGCACATCTCTCTTATACGATTCCCAAGCAGTACCAGTATGTCATCAAACCGCACAAGGCAATCGGCGATGCAGCCCGTATGTTTCTCGTGGATATGGAATTCGGACAGCACCAGAAAGAGACCCGGGCGGGTATCGTTGACCATATCCGGCAGTACGAGAAAGCACGGGAAGCGGCACGAATCCTGAGGGATGAAGCGCAGTCCAAATTGCCGGCAGACAGGGAACAAGCCGACAATTGAGATTACCGGCAGGAATCCCGGTTTATTATCTAAAAAACCACGGAAACTGGCCTTTCCGACCAGAAACTATGTGAAGAAATATCTCTTTTTAGTATGATCATGCACTACACCATTATCCTCGATGCTCAGGCAGACGGCGGGTATACCGCCCGGTGCGTTGAGTTATCAGAGGCTCTTGGCCGGGGCAGCACGCAGGGCGAAGCACTTGCCAGTATTCGTGAATCCATCGAACGGGAACAGGCAGCCCGCTGTGAAGTCCTGCACAAGACCATGGGTGCAGTCAACTCCGAGATCATCAGGATCGAAGTAGCTGACACTGCGTAAACGTCCTCCCGGCAGTTCCGGGCAGGACCCAACAAATCTCTCCTTTTTTTCCGGGTGACACGATGGTATCCCGTGCAAAGATTTCCTTTTAATAAAATCAGAGAACCTTTTCCAGGATCTCACCCGCATCGCGTACGAACTCTGCACATTTCGTGTGAAACAGTTTTTTCTCCCGTGCAAGAGCGAGTGCCTCCGGATCCGAGAGGTCATACCCGATCAGGTCCGTGCAGTTCAGCGAGTGATTCTTCCGCAGGAATTCCGTTATGAAGGCGTTGGCTACTTCGTAGGTCTTATCCTTTGCCGCCAGGTCGTCGAGCCGGGTTCGCCCGTATTTCATACCGATCACCATGAGCGCCCCCGTCACCGCCCCGCAGGTATTGCCCGTATGTGCCATCCCGCCGCCGAGAGCGCAGGAGAGTTTGAGAGCAGTATCGCGATCGATGCCGAAATCTTCTGCAAATGCAAGGCAGACTGCCTGCGAACAGGAAAAACCGTTCGTGAACAGGGCTGCTGCATCATCCGCACGGGTCAGTGTCATACGGTACCGGTTGGGGGATACAGGAAATGAAGTTTATGCGGTAACCGGCAGGGGAAAAAAACGTTAGTCCCATTCGGATGCACGGGTTTTTTCGTGGTGAATCACTAATCAGGTACCAGTACATACAGCGGGAGCATTTCATGTCATTCCACTTCGCAGACAGGATCAAACGGGCACCGGTATCATTTCTTTCTGAACTCTTTTCCGTATCGAACAACCCGTCCATCATCTCGTTTGCCGGCGGGCTCCCGTCATCAGCCCTGATAGACACTGAGGGAATTGCACAGGCAACACGACAGGTCATGGAAGAAGATGCCCATGTCGCGCTCCAGTACACAACTACTGACGGCTACCTGCCGCTGCGTGAATACATTGCAGACCGTTATCGGACCCGGCTGGGAATACCGGCAACCGCAGCAGATATCCAGATCGTCAACGGATCGCAGCAGTGCCTTGACCTCTTTGCCAAGATTTTTCTCAATACCAGTGACCATGTCGGCATGGAGCGGCCCGGGTATCTCGGCGCCATAGAAGCCTTTTCGCTCTATGAACCGGTCATCGATACCGTTCCGCTGGAAGACGATGGCCCGGATCTCGCATTGTTCGAACAGTTCGTAAAAACACCGAACGCGAAATTTTTCTACGGCATTCCCAACTCCCAGAATCCGTCCGGCAGGACGTACTCGCAGGAGAAACGCCGGGCGATTGCCGAAATACTCCGGACGAGTGACACGGTCTTTTACGAAGATGATGCCTTCGGGGAGCTCTTCTTTGACACAAAACCAAGGTTGCCGGTGACAAAGTACCTGCCCGGCCAGAGCGTCATCTCCGGTTCATTCTCCAAGATCATCGCGCCGGGCATGCGGATCGGCTGGATATATGCGCCGGAAGCCATTCTCACCCCGTTCAATGTCGTCAAACAGGCCGCAGACCTGCATTCCAATTTCCTCTGCCAGAAGATCCTGCACCGGTACCTGACCACCCACGATCTCGATGACCATATCCGGCACATTACCCAAGTGTACGGCAGGAAGTGCCGGCTGATGTGCGATCTCCTCGACGACCAGTTGCCCCGGCTCTCCCACACAACCCCTGAAGGGGGCATGTTCCTGACGATAACTTTCCCGCCCGGCATCTCCGCCGGCCGGGTCTTTGACGATGGCGTGAGAGAAAAAGTAGCCGTGCTTCCCGGTATGCCGTTCTACGTGGACGGGGGCGGGGAGGATACCATACGCCTGAACTTCTCGAACCCGGACGATGAGATGATAAAAACCGGGATCTCCCGGCTAGCCCGGGTTATTAACGGGCTACTCGGTCAATAATGTAAAAAAACTTCTCTGCACCATCCATTTCCGGGAAAAACGTATGCTATAAATAGCGCGCTTCCCTGAAATTAGAGTACAGGAAGCGATACAATGCAAAGACGATTTTTCGTGATACTTTTGATCCTGGTACTGTGTGCAACCTGCACAATACCGGTATCAGCGAGTGTTGTTGTCGGGGATGTCACCTCTCCGGTAACCGAACCGACCACAAAGGCAACACCAGAACCGACAGAGTTGCCGACATTTGTCACTCCACCCACCACCGTACCCACTACGGTACCCACTACGGTACCTACGGTGGCACCAACAACAATGCCGACGTTTGTCACCCAACCCACAACCCTGTCCCCTACGCTCTTACCAACGGTCACCATTACGATTGAACCCACCCAGGTTGGCGGCGGTAAAGGATGGATCGATACCTATTGCAATGTTGACGGCGCCACCGTGTATTTCGATAGTGTTCCGCAGGGTAAAATTGCCGGTGGCATTCTCTCGGTAGCGGTATCACCAACTGGTTCTCCTGTTAAGACTGTTTCCGTGTCACTATCCGGTTATACAACATGGTCAGGCCCGCTCTCCCGCATGCCGGAGAGTGGCGAGCATGTTGCCGTCTATTCGACCATCAACCCAATCCCGACCCAGACCACCGTTCCTCCAATCCAGAATGGCGCAATCTATGTCCAGTCAAGTCCTTCCGGTGCGGCAATCTACATGAACGGTAACTTCCAGGGATATGCCCCCATGACAATCCCGAACCTGATTCCGTCCACCTATTCCATGAAAGCATCACTTTCAGGATACACGCCGGACACCCAGCTGATCACCGTGTACTCCGGGCAGACTGCAAGTTATTACCCGAACCTCCAGCCGTCACCTCCTGCACCACGGAGCACCGGGACCGTATCAGTCACCTCGAATCCCACCCATGCATCGATCTATGTCGACGGCACCTATTATGGCCAGGCACCGATGACCGTGACGTTGTACCCCGGCAGTCATTCCTTCCGCCTCACCCTTCCCGGATACAATGACTTCCCCATTACTCTCTATGTCAATGCCAACACCAACCAGAAACTGAACGCGGATATGTCCCCGGCGGTATATGGTACTGTTGCCATAACATCCATGCCCGGTGCAAGTGTTTTCATGGACAGCAATGCCCAGGGACAGATCCCCCCTTCAGGCACACTCACCCTCAACAACATTCCCAATGGAAACCACCTCTTCAAGGTCACTGCACCCGGGTACAATGAATGGATGAACACCGTGTATATCCGGCCCAATACCGTCAACTCAATCAATGCGCCCCTTACACCGATCAATCCGAACCCGACACCGGTACCGGCCACCGGTGGATTCAACATTGTTTCCACGCCAACCGGCGCTGAAGTCTATATCGACAACCTGTTCAAAGGATACACGCCGGCAACGCTGGATGGTATTTCCCCGGGAAGCCACCAGGTCCTGCTCAAATACACGGGCTATATTGATTACTCAACCGTAGCATCGGTAACCGCCGGTCAGACGACCCCGCTTGCCATCAGCATGCAGCCTGCTCCTTCACCCACACCGAAGTCCGCTCCCTCAATCCTGACGATGATCGCGGGTTGCACTGCAATTCTTGCGATTGGTATCGCAACAAGGAGGTTCCGCCCATGAACAGCTCATTCGTGCAATCAAACAAGATCCTTATCTGTTCGATCCTTGTCATCCTCATCATAGGATCGTTCACCCTGCTCGCGTACAATAACCAGAACACTGCCCTGCAGAACTCAGTCAAGCAGGGTATGGAATCCACGGTAAGCGTGATGGCAACCCAGATATCGCCCAAGGATCTTGCGGGAATCAAGCCCGGTGATGAGGGGTCGGAACATTATAAGGCCATAGTGCAGAAACTTCGCACCATGCGCAGTATGGATGACGCGCTGCTCAATGCCTATATCCTCAAAGTCAATCCCGACCAGACTGTGACATTCCTAGTAGACGATCTCTATCTGCAGGATCCCCAGGGCTCAGCAAAGATAGGTGAAGTTTCGACGGCGCCAAAAATGGATATCCTGCTTGCCCTCTCCGGTCCGACGACATCGAAACAGCCCTACACTACCAAGTACGGGTCGTTCATGACCGCCTATGCTCCCATCGATGACAATGTTCTGGATTCGACCGGGAACACTTATGCAGTGCTTGCAATCGATGTGCCCGCAACGGATTACAATGATTATACTTCCCGCGGAGGATGGATCCTCCTGACAGGGCTCGTCTCAATGATCCTTGCTATTGGCGCGATCTTCTTGTTCGGGCGCAGTACCACGAAGAAGGATGAGTAAAGACCTGCAATAAAACGGGCTACTGTCCCGCAACTTCTTTTTTCTTATCATTCCAACTATTCTTACTATGTCATCACCAGTGCGCACCGCACTGCTGGCATGCGTTCTCGTAGCGGCATTTCTTCTCGCTGCGGGATGTACCCAGCAACCGGTATCACCAGTCAGAACCGAAGCGGCAACCGGGACTATCCCGGCAACTCCCGTAATAACAACGGTTACCGCCACGCCCACCGTGACCGTACCTGCCACGCTCTCCACCGAGTCCTGGAAACGGGCCCGGCTTTCGACAAACATGGGAGATATCGTTATCGCGCTCGACCCTGCTATGCCCATCACCACGGGCAACTTCGAGACGCTCGTGAAAAAAGGATTCTACAACAACGTGATCTTCCACCGGGTCATGCCCGGATTTATGATCCAGGGCGGGGACCCGACCGGTACCGGCTTTAGCGGCCCCGGTTACCTGATCGCTGATGAGTTCGGGACAAACAACCAGAACAACCGTGGGACCGTCGCAATGGCAAACGCCGGCCCCAACACAGGGGGGTCACAGTTCTTCATCAATCTGGTAAACAACAATTACCTTGATACCATGCACCCGGTCTTTGGGAAAGTGGTGGACGGGATGGACGTTGTTGACATGATCGCCAAAGTGCCGACTACCGGCGGACGGGAGAACCGCCCGCTCCAGAACGTGACGATCGTAAAAGCGGTCATGATCTGATCTCTTTTTTTCTGCCCGCGCAATGCAGACATTCGCAACACAGAAGAATCACCGGATCCAATACTATTGCAGCATATCATGACAGCACCAGCAGGAAATTCCGTGCGGCTCGAGACGAACATGGGTAATATCACCATTGCGCTCGATCCCGCTATGCCCGTTACTGCGGGCAATTTTGAAACGCTTGTGAAAAAAGGCTTCTATGATGGCATTATCTTCCACCGTGTTATCGACGGGTTCATGCTGCAGGCCGGCTGCCCGCAGGGGACCGGCATGGGCGGACCCGGGTACGCGATCAAGGATGAGTTCGGACCCGCTAACCGGAACAACCGCGGGACCATCTCAATGGCAAACGCCGGCCCCAACACCGGCGGATCACAGTTCTTCATCAACCTTGTCAACAACAACTTCCTCGACGACAAACACCCGGTCTTTGGGAAAGTGGTTGAGGGTATGGATGTTGTCGATAAGATCGGCAAGACCAAGACCCTTCGTGGCGATCGCCCGGCTAAGGATGTAACGATCATCCATGCCGTGATGGTCTGAACATTTTCTTTTTTTGCCGTTACGGGGCGAAGTTTTTGCTTCGCAAAAATTTGTGTCCGGGTTTTCGGATTTTTCGATAACCTGTTCTGGTTCTGCTGGCGTTTGGCCGGGGGCATGTTCGGCCGGCAGGTGCAAAAGCAGACAAAACTGATCTATTCCATTTGGATTTTGGTGCTTAAACGCTCCGGACTGCACCAGCGAGCTCCGGGACTGGTGCCAGCAGCATTTTCCTGCTGACCGGGTTTTTTGGGTTTTTCCGGCCGGCAGATCTCTTTTTCAATCAAGGTTTGATTTGAAAATAAAAATCAAAGTCCGGTTACATTTTTTTAATCAAGGTCTGGTTTATTTTTTTTAAGCAGAGTCTGGTTGAAAAAATAAAATCAAAGTCTGATTGAATTTTTTCAAGCAAGATCCGATTGATCCGGAAATGATTTTCAAACGCGATCGCGTACCCGATTGAAAATTTTTGAGCAGGGTCTGGGTGATCCGGCTGAGTGGCCGGAGGTACTGTTTGGGTGAGATGCCGGAGCGGGTTCACGTCGGATGTGCTGGCCGGTTTTTCTCCTTTTGGGATAAATGACCTTGATGAGGATCTCGATTTATTTTTTTCAAGCAGAGTCTGCTTGATCTGCTAACGGATTTCAATCAGGGGCTGAGGGGTTGATTGAAAATTTTTGAGCAGGGTCTGATTTTTTTTTAGGCAAGGTGTGGTTGAAAATTTAAAATCAAAGTGTGATTGAAAATTTTTGAGTGAAGTCTGATTTTTTTTTCAATCAAAGTCTGGTTAAAAAAATAAAATCAAAGTCTGGTTAAAAAAATAAAATCAAAGGATGGTTGAAAATTTTTGGGCAAGGTTCGATGTATTTTTTCCAGGCAAAGTCCGGTAAAAAATTGAGCTGAACCGGAGTTTACCAGAAAAACTCCAATTTTCTGAATTATGTTGTTTAGTGCAGATATTGGTGGCGATGTGGTGCAGTGCAGAAAAAATAAGATCAGCCACGGTTCCGCCCGTTCGGACGCGGCACCAGCGTTCCGGCAAACCGCAGCAGAGCATCCAAAGACTGCTGCCTGTCCCGGGCAGAAACCTTCCGGACATCGGATGCACCAAACTGGCCGGTGAATGCATCCGGGTTTGCTCCTTCACGGTCACACTTGTTCAGGAATACCGCAAAGGGAACCTTTGCCCCCAACAGGGAACCTGAAAGGTGGCGAGTGAACTCATCTAAGGGACTTGTCACATCCACGAGCAGGATCGCCCCGTCCATACCTTTTGCAATAATCTCGCGGGCAAACTCGAACCGCTCCTGCCCGGGGGTCCCGTAAAGATGGATATTGCACCCGTTATTCCGGAGACGCCCGAAGTCAAGCGCAACGGTTGTGGTACCTCCCGCACAGTTCGCCTCGATATGTTTCGATTCAGGATCCAATGTTTTGATCAGGGTGGTTTTCCCTGCCCCGAATGCACCGAAGATGACAATTTTCAGTTTAGTTTCATCAACCATTGTCATACAGATAGGGCGGAGAGCATGTTTACCATTTCGGCAGAAACAACAGGAAAATTACACCTAAAAAATTATAAAAAAATGGGACTGGGTAATTGGGTAAAAGATTATACCGAGAGGTAATCGCTCGGCGTGGGCATCTGCTCTTTTAAGCCCTTGCGCTTGCGGATTGTCACAACGACTTCCTTGACCATGTTGTTCGGCACGAGTTCAAATCCGATAAACTCCGTGTTCCACATGGCACGACCTTCAGTCGCAGACCGGATATCACCGGCAAACCCGAAGAGCTCGGCGACCGGAGCCTTACCGGCAACGGTTATCGTGTCACCTTCGCTGGTCATATCGAAGACCTGGCCGCGGCGTCCCTGGATCTGGGAGGTTGCCGCACCCATCTGGTCCATCGGAACCGTGATCTGGATCTTCTGGACGGGTTCGAGGAGCGAGTCGCCGGCAAGCAGCAGGCCGCCCTTGATTGCGCCACGGACTGCAGGGATAACCTGTGCCGGACCACGGTGAATTGCATCCTCGTGGAGCTTGACATCGGTAAGAACCATCTTCAGGTTCTGGACAGGCTCGTCAGCAAGAGGACCACCGGCAAGTGCCTCGTGGATACCTTCGATGACCAGTTCCATGGTCTCGTTGAGGTACTGGATACCCTTGGTCGCGTCAATGAGCATGTTCGTACCCTTGATCATCTTGACACTCTTTGCCTCGTCCTTTTCCATG